>ENA-ORDC01000173-ORDC01000173.1-marine-metagenome-genome-assembly--contig:-NODE-173-length-70022-cov-7.046351_pt1 | contig 70022 bp, 78 predicted proteins | sample MGYA00237783_ERZ508515 | MGnify/ENA primary metagenome ERZ508515 (study PRJEB26186, sample SAMN06268792) | marine metagenome | isolation source: Eden Landing Ponds, San Francisco, CA, USA | place...
GAAATCCGCACTGCCGATGACTGCGATCTCTTTGCTCATAGCATCACCAGCTCCCGCTGGATCTCCTCGGGCGAGAGCCCACTCTCTGTACCGCGGGCGATCGCCCGGATGTTGTCGATCTCACGCTCCTTCGCGAGGACGTAGGAAAGTACCGCGGTGATCGACACCGGATACCGGTAGGACAGCCGGTCGGCGTACTCCAGCAACGCGGCATCGATGGCGTGCTCGAAGCCGATCAACTCCTCCGCCGAGTCCAGTGCGTCGAGTGCCGACGACAGCTCGTCGCCGTACTGGCTCTCGCGGATGTGATCGAGCAACTGCCCTTCGTTCTCGACGAGCTGGCGAACCTCCCTCGCGTCGAAGAGGTCCCCGCCCTCGATGTAGTACTCGGCGGGATCCATGTCCGCACCACTCCGGACCAGCCGCAGGGCGTTCCGGAGGTTCCGGAAGTCGATCTCCGCCCGCAGGAACTCGAGATAGTAGCTGATCGCGCTCCCCGTCTCTCCCGCTTCGGGGAGGCCGGCGAGCAACTCCTCGTAGAACGTCCGGTCGACGGCGTTCTCCAGGGGAACCAGCAGCTCCGTCTCCTCGAAGTCGTCGAAGGCAGCCACGAGCGGGTCGTGGAAGATCGTTCCTTCCAGGCGCTCGATGACGGCCTCGATCGACTCCTCGGTCGCCAGCTGATCGAGTTCCGCCTCGGTGAACTCGCCCGCCCGGATGAGGTCGGTCTCGATGGCCTCGGCGTCCGCCCCGGAGTAGATCCCCCGGAGCACCGTCTTGATGTTCCAGGCGTCGAACTTCCGGAGGTACCTGGCCACGTAGTCGTAGAGCTGCCCCTCCGACCACGACAGCAGATCCTCGAAGTGCTTGGCCATGTTCCGTGTCAGCGCGTACTCGATGAGGTCCACGCCGGCGTGGCGAGCCCCCAGCGCGTTCATCTCGCGCTCGTACTCGCTCTCCTCCATGAACCGGGCGATCTCGCCGGTCCCCATCCTGACCAGCTTGCGATAGTCGTCCTCGTCGAACAACGAGGCGCGTCGCGAGCGCACGCGAGCGACCACGTACTCGTAGTTGCTCTGTTCGCTGTCCCGGTTCGTCGTGCGTGGACTCATTGCTCGGTAGTCTCACTGTCGACGTCTGTGACGTCGCTGTCGACGTCTTCGAAGTCGCTCTCTTCGAACAGTTGATCGCTGATGGTCCGGATTTCGTCCTCCCAGACGTCCTCGAGGACCGAATCGAACGTATTGTTGACGCGGACGCGCGACGCGGTGCTCTCGACGACGACGCCGCCGAGACAGTCCCGATCGCCCGCCAGGGTCGCGTCGTACGCTTCGAGGATCGATTCGAGCAACTCGGCGTCCTCGGCGCGCCCGTAGACGCGCACTTCGCCCCCGTCGAATTCCTCGAGGGCCGCGTCCAGCAGATCGCGAGTCAACTGTTCGCGCCGGTCGCCATCGAGGGTTGCGAGTCCCGATTCGACGCGTTCTCGAACCGTCTCGAGCACCTCTCGTCGGGCGTTGAGCCGCTCCTGTTTGGCTTCGAGCTTGGCGCTTGAGAGTCGTCGCTCGCGCTCCTGGGCGATCTGGCGATCGACCTCGCGCTCGCGTTCGGCTTTGATCTCCTCGGCGTCGCTCTCGGCGTCAGCGAGGATCGCTTCGGCCTCCTGCTCGGCCGCCTGCGTGATCTCCTCGGCCTGCTCGCGGGCTTGCTCTTTGATGTCTTCGACGACCACTTCGAGGCTCATTGTGGTTCGCCCTCGATGTTAGACCAGGAAAATTGTCACGAGGACCAGGATCACCAGCGTCTCGGGGATGACTGTCAGGATCAGTCCCTGAACGAACAGGCTTTCGTCCTCTGCGATGGCCCCCATTGCGGCCGAACCGATTCCACGTTCGGCGTACCCCGAGCCGAGTGCCGCCAGGCCGACGGCGAGGGCAGCGAACGCGGTCGGTCCGAAGGCTGTACTAGTGCCGTCCTGCAGTACGACGGTTGCGAGTTCTGGTATCATAGTTGTATCTGTCCTGCGGTGTGCAGGGGCGTCGGTTTCGGACGTTGTTGATTCGGTAGAGGGCAATCATAAAGCTTCTCAAAATGCCACGCGCTCCCATACTTTGCCGGTTCTGCAGGCCCAAGGCGTCATGAACATGCCCGATCACCGTCGAGACGTGTTGTCTTCACACTGCGAGCTACCAATCCGTTAGAGCGGTAGGCGGGGAAACCGCCTATCCGTTCACTCCTCGGCGGTGTACTCGCGCTCGTGACCGAAGGGGTGATAGGGCTTGCCGTTGCCCTCGTAGAACTTCCCGAAGAACTCGACGTACTCGAGACGAACCGCCTGGAGGCCGGCACTGGTCACGCCGAGAACGAGCACCACCACGTGGCCGATTACCAGAATCGCGAGCCCGCCGACGAGCCCGGCGATCCCGGAGTGAACTAACCCGCCCATCTCGACCGCCGTCACCTCGTGGCCGTGGACCATCTCGCCGACTTTCGGCATGTGGGTGATCCCGAAGTGCCAGACCTCGTGTTCGCCTGTGCCGGTGACGTACCAGCCGAAGACCAAGGCGTTGACAACGAACGCCAGTCCCGCCTTCGCGAGCAGGACTGCCGCCAACCGGGCGTACGACAGGACGTTGACCAGCACGTCGAGGAACTCGACGATCTCGACCGGATCGGCGATCGCGAGCATGAGGAACCCGATCGCGAACACGGCCATGCCGGCGAGCCCGGCCTCGGTCGGTAGCCCGTTGAAGCCGAGTTCGAGGACGACGGCTCCCTCGGCGATCGCTTCCCCGGTCGCCGGGTTGGTCATACCCGGCGAGGCGAACAACTCGAAGATGAAACCGGGTTTCATGCCGGCGGCGGCCTTACTGAAGATCGCCGCCCAGATCCCGAACATCATTGCGAGCCAGGACCCGTTCTCGAAGGTCGCCTCCCGGAAGCCGTGCGTGAGGTCGTCGACGAACCCGATGGCGTACCCGATCGTGAGGTGAACGAACCCGACCAGCAGACTCACCACGAGCCAGAACAGGGCGTACTGGCTGTACGCGGGCTGGAGGCCCTTGTGGACGGGTGCGCCGCCCAGACCGACGATCCCCTCCCAGAACAGGCTCGTGATCTGGTGGGTGCCGAAGACTTCGCCGTAGAGGAACCCGAACAGCATCGTGAACACCCCCGCCCAGATGGCGATCCCACCCATGCTGCGGAGGCCGCCGGGTTCGTAGCGCCGGTAGATGACGGCCCCGATGGCGAAATACAGCAACCCGTAGCCGAAGTCGCCGATCATCAGGCCGAAGAAGGCCGGGAACGTCAACAGGAGGACGACCGTCGGATCGAGCTCGTCGTAGTTGGGGACGCCGACGGCCGTCACGAACGCCTCGAAGGGCTGGGCGAACGTCGGGTTGTCTTGGACGATGGGCGGACTGTCGTTGCCAAAGGCCAGGCTCCCGCCGTCCGTGGCGACGGCCTGCTCCGACCTCTCGTCCGCTGTGGGGCCGTCCCCGTCTCCGACCTGCTCGCGGTTCGTGGGGTGGCCGTCCTCGTCGTAGTCGGCACGCTCGAGCTCGTCGACGTCGACGTGCTCGCCGACGGCGTCTCTGAGCGCGTCCTCGAAGCGATCGAACTCCTCGGTCGGGATCCAGCCCTCGGCGACGAAGGCGTTCTCCGTCGTCGCGAACGTCAGCGGGGCCTCCCGCTTTTGGACCTCGATGGAGAGTTTCTCCTCGGCGGCCAAGAGGAAGCCCGCGACGTCGAGTTTCAGCTCCTCTATTTCGTTCTCGACCGTCGAGAGCCGCGAGGAGAGTTGCTGGCGGCGGTGACGGAGCTCTTCGAGATACGATTCGGGGGCCCCCTCTCCCTCGGGGACGTCGACGGCTGCGAAGTCCGTCCCGACGAGGATGTCTTCGAGCGCCTCGTCGTCGGCCGGATAGGCGTAGGCCGCGAGGGCTTTCCCCTCCCCGAACATGTCGACGGCCTCGAACGCCTCGGCGGCCTCGAGTACCTCCCGGACCGCGTCGGAGTCGCCGTTCCCGACGGCGACCGACACCGAGTCGTACCCGGTGAGTAGATCCAGATCGATCCCGAGATCGACGAAGAACTCCATGCGTTCGACCTCCTCGGTGACGTCCCGGAGGTCGCTCCGCAGTGCGTCCCGCCGGTCGTCGAGTTCGTTGACTTCCTCGCGGATCTCGTCGAGTTCCTCATCGAGCGCCTCGTCGGTGACGAGCCGGGTCGGACCGGCGTCTTCGGGTTCGACGCCGAGCGTCGATTCGAGTGCCCGCACTGTCACGAGCTTGCTCGAGGCGTCGTCGGCCCCTTCGGTCGGGTTTCCGGGATCGAATCCTTCGAAGGAACCGTCGTACTCGGTGATGTGGAGGAGTTCGAGCCCGTGGACGGTCTCGATCACGTCGGTCATCACGCGCTTTGCGCCGGTCACCGAGACCCGGCTCATCCGCTCAGGTCTGAGCATGTACCTCCTCCGCGAACGCCTCGAGGACGTCGTCGACGACCGCCTCGATGCGTTCCTCGGCCTTGGATTCGAGTCGTTCGCGCTGTTTGCGACCCTCCTCGAGGATCTCTTCACGTTCGGATTCGATCTCCGCGCGCGCCGCTTCGAGGCGCTCCTCGGCCATCTCCTCGGCGTCTGCGTGGGCCTGCTCACGGATCTCCTCGGCCCGCTCACGCGCCTCCGCGAGACGCTGCTCTCGTTCCTTCTCTGCCGTGGCGACGATCTCGTCGGCCTCCCGTTCGGCCTCTTTGATGTCGTCAAGAACCTCGGGCCTGGGCATTTGTCAGTCGTGATTTGCGAGAGCGCCTATATGGGCGTTGCGAAGTACCCACGGGCTTTCGGCAATCACTGCCTGATCCGGGGAGTTATGGCCACGAAGACCCAACCACACCCAAATGGGCATCCTCGAAGACAAGGCGCGGGCACGGCTGTTTTATAAGTATCTCTCGCAGGTCTACGACCGCGTCAACCCGTTCATCTGGAACGAGCGGATGCGCACCGAAGCCCTCGAACTCCTCGACATCGACGCCGAGGACCGCGTCCTCGACGTCGGGTGTGGCACGGGTTTCGGAACCGAGGGCATCCTCGAACACACCGCGGATGTCTACGGCCTCGATCAGAGCCCCCACCAACTCGGAAAGGCCAGGGAGAAACTCGGCGACGACCCCGTCCAGTTCTGTCTGGGCGACGCCGAGCGCCTCCCGTTCGCGGACGATACCTTCGACGTGGTCTGGTCGTCGGGGTCGATCGAATACTGGCCGAACCCCGTCACTGCACTCCGGGAGTGCCGACGCGTCGTCCGCCCCGGTGGAGACGTGCTCGTCGTCGGCCCGAACTACCCCAAGTCGTCGGTGTTCCAGAAACTCGCGGACGCGATCATGCTGTTTTACGACGAGGACGACGCCGACCGGATGTTCGCTGAAGCCGGCTTCGAGGACGTCGAACACGTGACCATGGGGCCGGGCTACAACCCCGACATCGCGATCACGACCGTCGCACGCGTCCCGGTATGAGAGTCAGAACCCCCGTCCGGCCTACTCAGCCGTCGTTTCGAGCCTCGCGAGTACGCTGTTCCCCTTCGAGAGGGTCACCGTCACGGTCGCCCCGTCCGCGATCAGCGGGTCGTTCGTCGTGGCGAGTTCGAGTGTCGCAGCCTCGCCGGCGGTCCACGCGTCGGTCGTCGCGCTGTTGAACGGGCCGGTCGGCCCGCTCACGAACCCCGTCGCAGCGAAGAACGGAACCGGCGGTTGGTGGTCGAGAGCGGTCCCGTCGATAGTGATCGCGACGTCGAGCGTCGAGACGTCGATGGCATCCCCTCCCTCGTGGGTGAGTGAAACGGTGTCACTGCTCGCGTCGGCACTCGCCGAGAGCCGAACTGTCGTCCCGCGCGCCGGTGATTCCGTCCCGAGTGCCATGGTTCCGACGGTCGCCGCGAGCAGGACCGTCAGGGCCACGACGAGGACGACGCCGACGACGGGCGAGACGGCACGGTCGTCCATCGCCACGGTCTGGCTGCGCAATCACATATAAACGTCCGACTGGAACTGGCGGGAGTCGACGAATCACGCGCCGATCGTGATCGAGACGGTCGTTCCGTCCGGACGGCGGGCCGTGATCGTCTGTTCCTCGGCCGTCTCGAGGAGCCACAGGCGACTGTCGATCGCCGATCGATTCGCGGCTTCCGTTTCGACGGTGATCTCGGCGATGACCTCCTTGCCAGTCGTCGCGTTCCGCGCGGTGACGACCGCTGGACCGACGGCCGTCGAGCTCACCTCGATCCGGAGGTCATCGGTCGTGTTCGTCGCCACTGTCTCCGTCGGGAGGCGCGACAACTGGAGGTGCTGGACCTCATAGAAGACGTTCGTCGTCCGGCCATCGAGATACGTTGTGAGGTCGCCGTGGCTGTGAGTCAACTGGACGGCGTAGACTGTCGAGTCGCCGAAGCCGGTGACACTCAGCCCCGAGACCATGTTCTCGACGGCCCACGGATACGTTTCCTGGGCGCGCTCGTACGCCCTCGATAGCGGTGGGCCGTCCCCGTCCGCGAACTGGTTGGTCCCGGACTCGGCCCGCTCACTCCAGAGCGTCGCCTCGCGGACGAACGTTCCGTCCTCGATCGTCGCGAGAACCGCACCGGTCTCTCCGCCCAGCACGGTGATCGACCGCGGGGCGGATTCTCCCTGCAGGCTCGCTGTCAGCCGCGTAGTGAGGGGGCCCCGCAACGTGAGTAGCTCACCGTCGATGCCCGCTAGCTTCGCGGTGGTAGTGTCAGCGAGTGAGATCGCCGTGGACTGCCTGACGACTTCTTCGACGACAGTGGCGCGCTCGTCGATACCCTCGGCGGCGGCTCGAATCCGACCGAGTTCACGGAATAGTTTCGCACTGCCGATGTCGTCCTGTGCGAAGGCGCGGACCGCCTCTTGACGCTCGTCCTGGAGCGCCGATGCTCGGGTCTCGAGTCGATCGAGAGCGTCTTCGACGACCCTGCCCTTGGCCGACTGGTTCGGGGCGGACTCGAAGGCGTTCCTGAACTGTCCGGCTTCAAGCGTTGCTCGTACCTGTTCCTGATCGTTGGCAAGCGCGCTCGAAAGGTCGGCTGTCGCCTGCTGCCGAGTTGGGTTTCCGTCCGGGACGACGAGGCGGCCGACGGTGTCGTCCTCGGTTGTCACCGAATACGGTATCTCGGGGCCATCACCGATCGTCGTAGCCACTGCGGACCCTGCGCCGAGGACAGCCACGACAACGAGGAGGGCCGAGAGGAGCGTGACGATATGCGGGGGCCTACGCATCGGCTACATGTTCGTGAGCCCAACACAAAAACCCATCTACCTCTGATTGAACCTCACATGTGACGGCCTGAGACAAGCCGATACCTTTCATCGCAGCAGCTAACGTTTTATTTGTGGATGGAAAGGGTTTTGGACCCGGCCCGACGACACTGCAACGACATGTCCCCGTCGTCGCGGGTCGTTGTCGGATTCCTCGCCCTCCTCGCAATAGTCGGGGGTAGTGTCGTCGCCGGCGCCCAACAGGGTGGAGTGTCCGACCAGTCGATGGGTGACGTCTCGGCTGTCGAGCCGATCAATGCCTCGACCACGATGTGGATCGAACTCGGTGACGGGGGTGACGCTCACTGGAACGTTTCGCTGATCACCACGTTGCCCGATCAGGAGGCGGTCGATTCGTTCGAGGAGCTCGCCGCTTCGTTCGAAGCGGACGAGACCGACGTCCTGTCGCCGACGACGTTCCGCCGATACGTCTATATCGCGGACAACTCCACCAGCCGGGACATGGGACTGACCGACGTCGAACGGAGCGCCACCCGCACTAACGACACCGGCCGTCTCGAACTCTCCTTTACCTGGGAGAACTTCGGTCGCCGTGACGGGTCGACGGTCCACGTTGCGGACGCGTTCACTGGCTCGGACGGGCTGTGGCTACAGGGACTGACTGCCGATCAGCGACTCGTCGTTTCTGTCCCGCAGTCCTTCGACATCACGAGTGCCCCCAAGGGGTACACCAACCGGACGATCCAGTGGGCCGGGCCGACGGAGTTCGAGCCCGCCGACTTCGAGATCACCTACGACGTCAACCCGTCCCCGACGACGACCACGCCGGATCCGACGACCACCCGATCGACGCCGTCACCGACACCGTCGTCGACGACCGAATCGACGGTCACGACGGGGACAGGACCGGTCCAGGACGGCGGGATTCCGCCGCTGGCGATCGTCACTGCCGTGATCGTCGCCGCGGCAGTGGGTGTGTATCTCTTCCGGAACGGCGGCGACCTTCCAACCCCGAGCTCATCCATCGATGGCGACGGGGCGACCGGCGACGATCAGCCAGTCGAATCGACGACGGCCCCACCGACCGATTCGGGTGACGACGACGCGGCGACCGACGCGCCCGCTGACTCGGAGACCGACGCTGACGACGACCAGCCGCCGCTGGATCGGGAGTTGCTCAGCGACGAGGAGTACGTCGAGGCGCTCTTAGAGCGCAACGACGGTCGGATGAAGCAGGCGAACATCGTCACGGAGACCGGGTGGTCGAACGCGAAAGTCTCGCAGTTGCTCTCGGCGATGGCCGAGGAGGGCCGCGTGGAGAAACTCCGCATCGGCCGGGAGAACCTGATCTCGTTCCCTGACGACGAGACGGACGACTGAACCCTTCGGCGTGACGGACGACTGAACCCTTCGGCGTGACGGACGACTGAACCCTTCGGCGTGACGGACAATTTTGCCTGATGGGTCCGCTTTCGATTGTCCGACGGACCGACGCGCCGCGGTCGTCACGTACTTGTCCGACCGACGCCTAGAGCGGCCGATGGAGTACCTGGAGCGACGGCGGGGGCTCATCGAAGCGCGACTCGAAGACGTCCTGGCGTCGGTCGACCCGGCCGAACTGTCGAGCGAACTCGAAGACGTCGTCCTGGCGGGCGGCAAGCGGGTTCGACCGACAGTGTCGCTGTTAGTCTGTGAAGCCGTCGGTGCCAGACCCGAGGACGCCGTCGACTTCGCGGTCGGTGTCGAACTCGTCCACAACGCATCGCTGGTCGTCGACGACATCATCGACGAGTCCGACCGCCGGCGTGACGCACCCAGTGCCTGGTCGGCGTTCGGGCACGGGCCGGCCCTCATCGCCAGCGACGGGCTGATCGGCGAGGCGTTCGCGCTCTTCTCGACCGACGAACGCGCGATGCGAGCCGTCTCGGAGGCGATGGTCGATCTCGGCGAGGGTGAAGCGACCGAACTCGCGGCGATGCCGGACTCCGCGGACGCCTACAGACAGCTCGCCCGGCGAAAGACCGGCGCACTGTTCCGCGCAGCGGCCGAACTCGGTGCGATCGCGGCCGACGCCGACCCAGGGACGGTCGAGGCGTTCGGCCAGTACGCCGAACAGGTGGGTATCGCCTTCCAGATCCGCGACGACGTCCTCGACGCGACCGCCGACGCCGACCAACTCGGCAAGCCTACCGGTCACGACGCGGCGATGGAGCGCCCCTCGATCGTCCAGGTGACCGACCTCTCGCCGGCGGCGGCCACCGAACGCGCCCGCAGCGAGGCCGACGCCGCTCTCGAGCAACTGGAGACCGTCCCCGTCGAAGACGAGCAGGCCGTCGAGTATCTCCGCGATCTGGCGAACTTCGTCGTCGAACGCGAACGGTAACCGGCGGGGACTTACCTGCCTGCTACCTGGGCCGGCCGGCTTCAGTCGAGTTTGCCGTTGAGAACTTTCGCCGCCGTGAGTACCGGATCCCAGGTCGGCCCGAACGGCGGTGCATACGAGAGATCGAGGTACTCGACGTCTTCGACAGTCAACCGTGACTGGATCGCCGTCGCGACGGTGTCGATGCGTTTGGCGACCCCTTCGCGGCCGACCATACCCGCGCCGAGGACGCGCCCGGAGTCGGCGTCACCCACCAGCGTGATCTCGATCTCCGAGCCGCCGGGGTAGTAGTGCGCCCGGGAGGCCGAGGTGATCGTCACCGACACCGGCTCGAAACCGGCGTCTCGCAGTTCCGCCTCGTCGAGAATCCCCGTCCGGGCGACGGCCAGGTCGAACGCCTTGAGGACGGCCGTGCCGGCGATCTCCCCGACCGGCGTCGGGTCGCCGCCGACGGTCGCACCGACGGCCCGGCCGGCGCGGTTGGCTGTCAGTGCCAGCGGCACGTGGGCCGGTTCGTCCGTGACGGCGTGAGTCATCTCGGCGCAGTCGCCCGCCGCGTAGACGGTGTCGTCGCTGGTCCGGCCGTACTCGTCGGTGGCGATCGCGCCCGTCGGCCCCAGGTCGATCCCTGCCTCTTCGGCCAGTTCGACGTTCGGGTCGACCCCCGCGGCAACTAGTACTGCGTCCACTGGAACGTCCCCGTCGTCGGTTCGGACTGCCTCGACGCTCCCGTCTCCGTCGAGCGCCTCGACGCGTGTCCCGGTCCGGACGTCGACGCCGTTGTCTTCGAGTTCCTCCTCGACGGTCTCGGCAGTCGACGCGCCGAAGGGTGGGAGGACGTGCTCGCGCATTTCGAACAGCGTCACGTCGAGATCCCGGCCCCGGAAAGCCTCGGCCATCTCGATGCCGATGTACCCGCCGCCGATCACGCCGATCCGGTCGTAATCCGCGGTCTCCAGTGCTTCCTTGAGCTTTCGCCCCGCGTTCATCTCCTGGAGCGTGAAGACGTTCTCGGCGTCCAGGCCATCGATCGGTGGTTCGAGCGCGCGTGCGCCCGTCGAGAGCAGGAGTTCGTCGTAGTCGATGGCGTACGAGTCACCGTCGTCGGTCTCGACTGTGACTTCCATCCGATCGCGGTCGATCCCCGTCGCCTCGTGGCCGGTCCGGAGGTCGATGTCGCGTTCCTCCCTGAAGCGCTCGGCCGGGATCGCGACCAGATCCTCGAGCGAGTCGATCTCCCCCTTGACGTAGTAGGGGAGGCCACAGGCCCCGTAGGACACCCACTCGCTGCGTTCGAGGACGACGACCTCGCGGTCCGGATCCTCGCGTTTGGCCTTACTGGCCGCGCTCATCCCCGCCGCGTCGCCGCCGATGACGAGAAACGTCCCGGTCATACCAGAACTTCGACGTCACATCGGTAAAGAATTGTGGTGGTCGTACAACCCCGCCAATCCGCCCCTCTCAGCTCATTCCCACGGCGCGTCCGGACCGCCTTGCTCCGGCGGTTCGTCGTCGTCCGAACCGTCGTCCTGTGACGGCAGTTCGCGCTCTTCGATCTCCTCGTCTTCCTCGTCTGACGGTGACAGCTTGTCCTCCATCACGGCTCGATAGTACAGCGTCCAGAGGAAACCCAGTCCCAGCGAGAACGGAACGAGTTCCGTGTAGTTCGTCAGCTCGAACGTGAACGCGATGAACCCGCCGGAGAGGACGACTCCTGCGTTGTACACGAAGATCGCCAGGTCAGTAAGCCGGATGTCCATGCAAACTACTGACGGGACCGCCTTGAAAGGCGTGTCGGTACTTCTCGGGCAGGTTCCGCCGGCCACGGCCTACTGCGTCCACCGATCAGTGGCTGTGCTCGTGGCCGACCGGCTCACCGGGATAGGCTTTCTCGCCCGCCTTGACGGGGACGTCGAGCCAGTTTTCCATCGGGATCAGCGGACACTCGTAGGCCTCGTTGTACGCACACGTCGGATTGTACGCCTGGTTGAGATCGAGGATCCAGGTTCCCTCGGCCGTCTGATGGCGGTCGGGTTCGAGGTCGAGATACCGGCCGGCCCCGTAGGTCTCCTCGTCGTTGGTCTCGTCGCGGAACGGCACCCAGAAGCGGTCCTCCCCCGAGGCCGGTTTGTAGGCTTGGAAGGTTACCGATTCGCCGTCGATTTCGAAATTGAACGCGCCCCAGCGGACGTACTCCTGGCTGCCGTCGGCGGTCGTCTCGACGGTCACCGACTCCTTCTCGTCGTGTTCCTCGAGGGGCAGTTCGTACCGGTAGTCCGGATCGACCGGGTAGTAATCCAGCCCTTCGAAGTCCGCATGTCCGGGGAACGGCGACCGCGGATGCTCGGCGAAGTACGTCTCTTTTTCCGCTCGCTGCTCACGAATCCGTTCGGCGTAGTCCTCGTCTGTCATCGTCCGAAGATTGGGCGCGCGGGCACATAACGGTATTGCGTTCGGATAACAACACCAGTCGGTCGGGGTCGTCCCTTCGCTCTGTCGACGGGAACGGTGGGACGTCGCTACTGCTGGAGGCGACTCAGCCACTGCCCGATCCGACCGGAACTCCCCGTTATCAGGCGATCGGAGTTGAACACGCGGATCGCCAGCCAGATCATGGCGGCGGCGAAGATCGCCTCGTAGACGATCCCGCCGAACACCATCGTCGTGTCGTTCAACAGGAGTCGCTTGGGTGCGATCGCGGGGTGGGTAAAGGGGATCGCGAGCAGGATCGCCCGGATCGGCAGCGACAGCTGGGCGACGTCGGTGAACATCGTCGCGAACATCGGCACGATCGCCAGAATCGAGATGGGGAACAGCAACATCTGCGCACCCTGGCGGTCGCCGGCGAACACGCCCAGAATGAGCGCCAGTGCCAGGACACCGACCAGCGAGAGGAACAGCGAGACCCCGACGATGGCGTAATCGACGACCCCGAGGCTGAGTGCCGCACTCGCCGCGCCGTCGGTGAACGACGACTGGTAGTAGTAGATCGAGACGGTGTACAACGCCGCGCCGAGCAACCCGATCGAGGCGCTGCCGATCAGCTTCGCGGCGACGATCGTCGAGCGTTTGACCGGCATCGTCAACAGCGTCTCGAGGGTCTTGTTCTCCTTTTCGGCCCCCATCGAGTTGATCACCATCTGGCCGGAGAAGATGATGACGAACATGATCACCACGGGGATGAAGATGAACTGCGTGGCGAAGCTTCCCGAGAGGGCCCCTGGCGAGGTGTTTTCGAGGGTTCGCTCTTCGAGGTAGGTCGTGTACTCCGGCCGGATCGGACTGAGCATCGCCGGCGTCGTCCCGGTGACGTTCAGCGTGAGGACGGTGCCCGCCCGCTGGATCTGCCCGTCGATCTGTGCCGAGGAGGTGATCCCCGAAAGGGAAAGCGAGCGGACGACCGAGTGGACGCCCACGCTGCCGGCCGTCCGCTGTCGTATCCGTTCGCTAAAGCCATCGGGGATGACGATCAGTGCGTCCCCACCCGCTTCGGAGACCGTCTCGATCGCGCTCGCGGGATCGCCCGAGTCGGCGTAGTAGACGACTGACGTGTTCTGCGAGAGCGAGGCGTTGACGAGATCACCGTACTCGCCGTCGTCCTCGTTGAGGATCCCGATCGACGGCTGATCGTCCACCCCGTCCTCAATCCCGCCGATCCCCTGGCCCAGTGCGATGAACATGATCGGGATCATCAGGATCGGCAGGAGATATCGAGGTCGGAGTAGTTCGCGGGTCTCCTTCCAGAGGAGCCGCCAGAACTGGTTCATGCGACCGCCTCCAGGAAGGCCTCCTCTAAGTTTTCGGCGTCGTAACGGTCGATGATCTCCCGGGGCGGTCCCTCGGCGACGATCTCGCCCTCGTTGAGCAGTCCGATCCGGTCACAGAGGTACTCGACTTCGAGCATGTTGTGGCTGGACAGGAGGACGCTCCGATTCGCACCCGGGAACTGCTTGATGATGTCCCTGATCGCCCGGGCGTTCTCGACGTCCAGCCCGGAGGTGGGTTCGTCTAAGATCGCCAGATCGGGTTCGGTCATGATCGTACTCGCCAGCAGTAGTTTGCGGGTCATCCCCTTGGAGTACTCGCTGGTCTTGCTCTCGATGCGGTCGGCCAGGTCGGCGATCTCGATGCCCCGTTCGACGAGCGCGTCGGGGTCGCCGCCGTAGAAGTCCGCCACGAACGCCAGATACTGCCGGCCGGTCAAATTGTCGTAGGAGCCGGCGTCCTCGGGGAGATACCGGATGCGCTTTCGGACCTCGTTGGGCTCGCTTTCGACGTCAGCGCCGAAGACGCTCACGTCGCCGCCGCCGACGGTCAACAGTGTCGCGAGCGTCCGGAGGGTGGTGCTCTTGCCCGCGCCGTTGGGGCCGACGAGCCCGTAGATCTCGCCGGGTTCGACCGAAAACGAGACGCCGCGGAGGGCCTGTACGTCGCCGTATCGCTTCTCCAATTCGGAGACCGTCACAGCGGATTCTGCCATCGCCTGCTACGTCTCACCACCGTCAAATGATAATTTCGGTTTCGTCAGGTGACGCCGGTTGCCGTCCCCTGCCGGGAACACAGGCCGCCTCAGACGACGTCTGGTCGCACTCGGAACCGCTGGTATCCGCCGTGGGAGAGTTCGAGCGCGCCGAGCCACCAGTTCCAGCGTTCGATCAGGTCGTCCTCTCCGGGGGCGTCGCCGAGGTTGTCGAGGACGATCTCGACGGTCAGTTCGCCGTCGAAATCGTCTGCGTACTGTGCGGAGTCGGCCAGGTCCGTCGCCTGGCGGGCGACGATCCGGGCGGCCGCCGGCTCGGCGTCGAAGGTTTCGACCAGTCGCGCTTCGAGTTGCGTCCGGTCCACACTGGCGGTTGATCGAGCGGGGACTTCAACGACGCGAAATTCGCTCGTCAGTCTCGGCGCGCGATTCGGTACTGCGGGGCCGTCACTCGTGGCCGACGATCGGCTGTGGCTCGTAGGGTTCCTCGAGGTATTCGACGTCCGACTCGCTGAGGTCGATCTCCATCGCTTCGACGGCGTCTTCTAAGTGCTCGACGCTGGTCGTGCCGACGATCGGCGCGGTGACGTACTCGTTCTGATATTGCCAGGCCAGCGCGATCTGGGCCATCGTCACGCCGTAGTCCGCCGCGAGTTCTTCGACGCGTTCGTTGATCTCGCGACCCCCGCCGCGGGTGTACTCGTCGGTCGGGTTGTGGAAGTTCTCGGGGTCGCCGCGCTCGGTCGCCTCGAGTTCGTCGATGGGGCGCGTCAGGAACCCCTGGCCCAGTGGCCCCCACGGGATGACGCCCATGTTCTCCTTCTCAGTCAGTGGGAGCATCTCGCGTTCCTCCTCGCGATAGGCCAGGTGGTAGTGGTTCTGCATCGTCTCGTAGCTCACGAGACCCTCACGCTCGCTGGCTCGGAGGCGCTCGGACAGCTGGTGGGCGAACATCGAGGAGGTCCCGACGTGGCGAACCTTGCCTGCCCGGACGGCGTCGTCGAGCGCACGGAGTGTCGTCTCCGGCGGCGTGTTCGGATCGACCCGGTGGGTCTGATAGAGGTCGATCGTGTCCATGCCGAGTCGCTCCAGGGAGGCCTCAAGTTCCTGCTGGATCGTCTTCCGGGAGAGTCCCGAGGCGTTGGGCGTATCCTCGCCGACGGGGAAGCGGACCTTCGTGGCGACGACCTGCTCGTCGCGGTCGTACTCCGAAAGGACGTCCCCCAGGATCTCCTCGCTCTCGCCGTCGGAGTAGGCGTTCGCGGTGTCGAAGAAGTTCACGCCGAGGTCGATCGCCCGCTCGATGATCTCGCGGGACTCTTCCTCGTCGAGCATCCAGGGCTCCTCGCTGCCGAAGCTCATGGCCCCGAGACAGAGCTGACTGACCTCCATTCCGGTCGAGCCGAGTGTGGTGTATTCCATGCCATCTGGAATACGATCGGCCACCTCAAAGGAATTATGCTCGGTGAACTGTCTCTTCGCATGTTCATCGAGCACGTGTGGCCCCGCTCGAAGGACTGTTCTGTCGATATCCTTACAGCCAAAGTGACAGTTAAGTCGTCTGGAACCCTACGTTCTTCCGGTGACAGCATGCCTTCGAAACCCAACCCCTTCGACGAGATCGAGCGGATGTTCGACCGGATGAGCGACCAGTTCGAGGCCCTGGACCCGACTGACGTCGCCGGGACGGTCGCCGGCTCGGCCGGTGGGATCGCCGTCGACGTCGTCGACGAGGGAGACCGATTCGTCGTCACGGCCGACGTGCCGGGTTACGAGAGCGACGACATCGACGTGACGCTGCCGGACGCCACGACGCTGCGGATCAGCGCCGAACGCACCGACGCGACCGAATCCGAACGTGGCGACCCCGAGGAGGGTGTGTTCGTCCGGCGCGAACGCCGCCGGACCGCGACGAGTCGGACGGTCTCGCTGCCCGAACCCGTCGAGGAGGACGGCACCACCGCGAGCTATCAGCACGGGGTTCTCACGATCGAACTCCCGAAAGAACAGCCAGACGCCGACGACGGCCGGACGATCCCGATCGAGTGATAGCGCTTCGACGCTGTGACGGCGACCGGCCGGCACGCTTCAGGGTTCCGGTGGATCGCCGTCGTAGGCGTCCATGTCGGCGTAGAAATTGAGCAGTCCGAACTTGAGTTTGTCCGGGTCGACGTCGATCATTTCGCTGCGCTCGACCGGCGGGAAGGTCCCGCGGACGGCGTACTCCGGGGACTCGATCTCGGCTTTTTCGGTGTAGCGGCGGTCGACCAGCACCCGCGCGCCGAAGTCCTTCGGCGACCGGACGACACGTCCCATCGCCTGGCGGGTCTTGCGGATCGTCGGGATCTCGACGGCGTAGCGCCATCCGGCCTCGTCGGCGTCGAAGGCCGCGTCGTAGGCGTCCTGGACGGCGTCCATCCGATCGTCGAGGTAGGGATAGGGGACGCCGACGATCAGGACCGTCCGGGCGTCGTCGCCGTCGTAACTCACGCCCTCGCCGAGCGTTCCCCACAGCGACGTAAAGAGGACGCCGTGATCGCCGTCGGTGAACGTCTCGCGCAACTCTTGGGCGCGGGTGCCCGGTTCGTCCAGGTATTTCGTCGCGTCGACGTCGACGGCGTCGTGGTAGCGCTCGGCCTCGCTGTAACTCGGGAAGAAGGCGAGCGTGTTCCCGGGTGTCAATCGGGCGGTGTCCTCGACGACGCCTGCGACAGTGTCCTGAAGCTCCGGGTCGTCCCGCCGGCTGGCGAACAGCGACGGGATGTCCACGGCGTAGGTCCGCCGGCGCTCCTCGGGGAACTGTGGGCCGTACGCCATCGTCTCCGGCTCGTCGAGCCCCAGGACATCTTCGGTCACGTCGAAGGGGCGCAGGGTCGCACTCATGAGGACCGACGCGTAGAGATCGCCGAACAGCGACCGCGTCACGCGCTCTGGGATGGCCGTGTAGAGTTCCGCCCGTCCGTAGAGGTCCCCGTCACCCTCTTCGCGGCGGACGCTCACGACGGGGTAGAGCCCAGTCTGTTCACCGTCTTCGAACCACCCGTCGAAGAACGCGGCCGCTTGAAGCGTCGGGCACTCCTTGCGGACACTCGTTTCGCCGTCCTTGTAGGCGGCCTCGTACTTTTGATCGAGTGTCTGTCCGAGCGCGACGGCTTCCTCCAGATCCTCGTGGACGCCCTGGCCGGTGTAGTGCTGCAGGATCGACAGTGTGAGGTCGTCCCGGCGATCGTCGTTGTCGATCGCCAGGTCAGTCCATTCCTCGTCGACGGTCTCGCGCTCGCCGAACCCGAGCGCGTCGTCGTACGTCTCCCGGAGTGCGGTCAGGATCGTCTCGATGACGTTTCCCGCCGGGCCGGCGCGGGGATCCTCGACCCCCTCGAGTTCTTCGAGTGCGCGTTCGAGCGTCGGTTCCGCCAGCGTCCGGCGAGCGTGCTCGCGGGCGGCGTCCTCGACGTTGTGGGCCTCGTCGAAGACGGCGATCACGTCCTCGGGATCGCGGCCGAGCCACCGGAAGAACTGTTCGCGGATGAACGCATCCAGCAGGTGGTGGTAGTTACACACGACCAGATCGACGCCGTCGATGCCCTCCTTCAGGAGTTCGTACCCACAGAGTCCCTGGCGTTCGGCGTACTCATAGACCTGATCGGGCGTGCGGACGTCGTCGTAGAGCCACGCGTAGAAGTCGTCGGTGTCGGTCGTGAGATTGCGGTAGTAGTGATCGCAGGTCGCCTGCTCCGCTTTGAGCGTCTCCACCTCTTCAGCGACCGATTCGAGTTCGTCCATGAGGGCCGCCCGCGCGTCGGCGGCCTCGCCGTCCCCATCCTGGCTCGCTTCCAAGAGTTCGCGCTGGCGGCGTTCCAGGTCGGCGCGCTCGGCCTCGCTGTCGACGAGATCGCGCGTCGTCTCCCGCAATGCCTGACATTCCTCGTAGCCCACGTCGATGTGACACATCGATCCTTTCCCGCGAAAGACGGCTGCCCGGATGGGTTCCTGTCGGGTGATCTCGCGTGCGTCCTCGACGAACTGACGCATCTGCTGGTGGACGTTGGTCGTGATCACGACGGTCTTCTCCGTCCGGCGGGCGAACTCCAGGGCCGGTGTCAGCGCCGCGAGGGTCTTGCCCGTCCCCGTCGCTCCCTCCAGCAACACGTCCGAGCCGTCTTCCAGCGCGTCGGCGATTCCCTCGATGGCCTCGCGCTGGTGGTCGTAGGGCTCGTCGTAGGGAAAGAACCGCGCGTAGTCGGGGTCGGTAGCCACGGAGGGAGGTTGGTTGCTGGGGGCCAAAAGCGTTCGCTCGTCACCACCCGGTCATTTCGCCATCACAGTCTCAAACGTGATATTGGGGGGTCTACTTATATCACGCTGGTCGACAAAGTCCGAAATTGACGATGACAGTGATTCAAGACACCGACCTGTACACGATCGAGCACGACGAGGACCTGGATGCCATAATCCACACGTGGAACATGTTCTCCAACGGCGAGCAGTTCCGCGAGGGTGCCAACGAGTTGCTGGATCTCTTCGATGAGCGCGAGATCTCGAAGCTGATCGTCGACACGCGCGAGGTCAAGGCACACGATGACGAGGACAAACGGTGGCTCCAGGAGGAATGGATCCCCAACATGATCGACGCCGGCCTCGAGTATTCGGCAAACGTTCACCGGGAAAGCGTCATCGCCGAGATGGACCTCGAAGAGACCGTCGATCCGCTCGAGGACGAACCCTTCGAGAACTACCTGACGGACGACATGGCAGACGCCCGCGAGTGGCTTGCCGAGCAATAACTCGCCTCTCTTATCGCTGTTCGCGGTTCCATGTGGTCACCGCTCGCATGTATCGAGGCCTCGCTGCTCACGGATCGCTTCGCTTACCGTTCGCTTATTCCGAGGTCTCGCTCCGCTCGGTCGCTCGACCTTGCTCCACCCGGTCGAGTGAAACGCTGCTTTGTGCCGTATAATCACCGTCTTTCCCGCAACTCCGCACGCAAATCTTCCAGATCCATATCTTTCATCGCCAGCAGCACCAGCAGGTGATAGACGATGTCGGCGCTCTCGTGGGCCATCTCCTCGCGGTCGTCATCCTTCGCGGCGAGCAGGAGTTCGGTCGACTCCTCTCCCAACTTCTCCAGGACGGCGTTCTCCCCCTTCTCGTGGGTGAACAGGTCGGCCGTGTAGGAGTCCTCGGGCAGGGTCTCCTTGCGGTCCTCGATCACCGCGAACAGTTCGTCGAGTATCGCCTCGTCGTCGGTCATGCCCGAGTCCACGCGGGGCCGGCCCCTAAGCGCGTCGAAGCGAACCTCGTGGCGTCAGTGCTACATTCCGAGCTACGCGCCGTACCCTTCAGCCTCGATCGGCCCGCTGAAAACGCCATAGAGGAACTTGAAGTACCACAGCACGACGACGAGCACCGGGAACCCGAGGACGGTCGTGAGGTTGAGCGCGAGTGGCGAGACCACGGCCGTCTCGACGGTCAGCGCCGCCCCCGTCCCCGTCGCCGGGTAGATCGTCGGGTACAGCAGGAGCGCGACGAGTGCGCTCAACAGCGTGGGCAGCGCGAGCGCGAACCCGAGCCATGCCCGGTAGTGATCGCCCAGCGCGAGAACGATCCCGCCGACGCCCGCGACCACGGAGAGGCCGACGATGGCGATTCCGGGGACCGAGAGGATCGTCCCGGCGGCATTGCCGGCGTCGGTGTAGATGACGACCGCGAGCAGGACGACCACGCCGCCGAGGTACGCGATCGTGGCGAGGACGCCGAGGTCGCGCATCTCGCCGGCGAGGGCGGGGCCGGTCTTGGCGGCCAGGAACGCCGCGCCGGTGACGACAGAGACGGCTACCAGGCCGACGCCGGTCAGGATCGCGGGCAGCGAGAGCGCGCCCACGTCGAACACCCACGACCCGGCCAGCACGCCGAACAGGAACGGCGCGAGCGCACTCCCACCGACGAAAGAGAGGTCACACGCCCGCTTCCAGGACTCGTCCTCGCGCTGTTCGCGCAACTCCGGGCCGACACCGCGGAACAGCAAGGCGAGGACGAACCCGAGCGCGATCAGGTAGTTGTCGGCGAGCAGCCGCGAGTAGACGTCCGGGAACGCCGCCAGCAGCATCGTCCCGAAGGCGATCAGCCACACCTCGTTGGCGTCCCAGATCGGCCCGAACGCGGCGAGCATCGTCTCCCGGTCCGCCTCGTCCTCGCGGGTCGCGTAGAGTATCCCGATGCCGAAGTCGAAGCCGTCCAGGACGACGTACATCGCCAGCGCGAACATGACGACGCCGAACCAGATCTCGGGCAACGATTCGACGAGATAGGTCTCGACCGGCAACAGGAGCGGTCTAATCATCGCTGGTCACCCCCGGAATCGGGCCGTACCAGTGCCCGCTCGAGGACTCCTCGACACCGAGTTCGTCGAGTTCGGCCTCGATCAGCCACCGGAGGGTGTACAGCGCGGCCAGGACCAGGCCGACGTAGATGACGACGAACGCGAGCAGGCTCGCGGTCGCCTCCGCCGAGGACAGCGTCGAGGAGACCGCTTCGCCCGTCTTGAGTTCACCCTGGACGACCCAGGGCTGGCGGCCGATCTCGGTGACGTACCAGCCCGTGAGCAGGGCGGCGTATCCCAACGGCGACGCGGCGATCATCGCTTTCAGGTACCGGCTGCTCCCGGACAGTCGGTCGCGGTAGATGAGATAGCCACCCCAGAAGGCCAGTCCGATGAACAGGAACCCGAGTCCGACCATGAGTCGGAACGACCAGAACACGAGCGGGACCGGCGGGTTCTGGTCGTACTCGTCGAGCCCTTGCACGACCGCGTCGAAGTCACCCCCGCTGGCGAGGAACGAACCGACTCTCGGGAGGCTGATCGCGAAGAGATTCTCGTCGCTGGGGTGCATGAACGCGTCGAGGTCCGTCGGGATCGCGAACAGATGGAGGTCAGCCGTTCCCGTCTCGTAGTGACCCTCCATGGCGGCGAACTTCTGGGGTTGGGTGTCCTCGACGTGGCGACCGTAGGCGTCACCGTGCACCGCTTGCAGCGGCGCGGCGACGACCAAAACGAGGACGGCGATCTTCAGCGCCGTGTTCCAGGCGTTCGCGTCGCGTTTCTTCCAGACGATGTAGGCAGCCACGCCGGCGACGAGCAGCGCCACTGAGATCACCGACGCGTTGATCATGTGGACGTACATCCAGGTCATCCGTGGCGTGAAAAAGGCGGCGATGGGGTCGGTCAGTTTGGCGACTTCCATCCCGTTGCGTGTGATCATCTCGTAGCCAGCAGGGGTCTGCATCCAGGCGTTGACGACCAGGATCCAGAAGCCCGAAAGCCACGCGCCGAAGCCGGTCAGGACCGACGAGAGGAAATAGGTCCGATCGCTGACCTTTTCACGACCGAACAGCAACACGCCGAGGAACACGGCTTCGAGGAAGAACGCCATCTTCGCCTCGAAGGCTAAGGGCCCCCCGATCAACTCACCCGCGAGTGCGGAAAATCCCGGGAAGTTCGTCCCGAACTGGAAGCTCATCGGAATCCCGGTGACCGTCCCCATCACGAACCCGGCGGCGAAGACCTTCAGCCAGAACGATCGCAATCTGGCGTAGCGCTCGCTGCCGGTCCGGACGTCCTTCCACGTGAAGTAGACGATGAACGGTGCGAGCCCGATCGAGAGGGCGGCAAACAGGATATGGACGCTGATCGTCCACCCGAACTGGACCCGGCTCGCGAACTCCGCCGGCAGGAACAGGACCGTCCCATCCAGCGCCGTCCCCGCGCCGAGCGCGCTCTCGAGGAGTTGAGTGGCTGGCTGCATTCGTTGGCGCGCCCTTCGATTGCCGGGTGCTTAAGTATGGGTTGTCCTCTTGGGTGCTGGAAATAGCCGAACGTATTTTATGGGTATACGAATCTAACTTGGAAAACCAGCAAGTATTAACGATTTTGCCCGTCGTCGAAGAACGCCAGATCGTGGATCCGGTGGTCGCCCGTCAACTCCGGGTGGAACGCGGTTCCGAGTACCGGGCCATCCCGGACGGCGACGGGGCGACCGTCCCAGGTGGCGAGGACGTCGACGTCACCGACCTCGCTGATGGCCGGCGCACGGATGAACACCGCGTGGAACGGCTCGTCGAGGCCGCGAACGTCGAGCGGGGCCTCGAAGCTGTCCTTTTGGCGGCCGAAGGCGTTGCGCTCGACAGTGACGTCGAGCAGATCGAGCGTCTCGACGCGGTCGTCGCCGGCGTCCCGCGCCGCCACGATCAGGCCCGCACAGGTCGCGAGCACCGGCTTGCCGGCCGCGACGTGCTCGCGTATCTCGGTCCCGATCCCTTCCTCTGCGAGCAGGCGTGAAATCGTCGTCGACTCCCCGCCGGGCACGAGCAGGACGTCGCACTCGGGGACGATTCCGGACTCGCGTATCTCGACGACGTCGACGGCTTCGTCGTGTGTCGCTGCAGCCGCCTCGACGGCGGTGGCGTGTTCGCTGACGTCACCCTGGACGGCGATCACGCCGGCGGTACTCGTCATGTGGCGGCCTACTCGATCGAGCGCGAAAAGCGCTCCCTTCCAGGTCAACGCCAGGTCGGCGTCTCGATTGGGAGGGCCCGCGACTGGCGACAGGTCCTTGACGGCGGCCGACACAGTGGATGACATGCCACAGCGCGATCCGATCGAGGCCGCCGCCGACGGCTCGCTCGATCTGTACGGTATCGCCGACTGGGAGGTCCGCGGGTGGCTCGATCGCCTCGCCGTGACGGTCCATGGGAGTGCGCTCACGCTCGCCCGTGTGACAGTCGTCATGCTCGCGGTCTCGATTCTCGTTTCGCAGTTCGTCCTCGGCGGACTCGGGGCCGTCACGGATCCGGTCGTGGGGACGGTCACCGTTCTCTCGGTCGTCCCTGCCGTCGGGCTGGCTGGATACGTCTGGACGGCCGACGTCACGGGCCGCGAACCGCTTGGACTGCTCGTCGCGACGTTTCTCCTCGGCGTCCTCTTCGCCGGCTTCGCGGCCGTCATCAACGCGATGTTCGCCCCTGCCGTGTTCGTACTCACCGACGCGTTCGGCGTCGAGGCGCTTGGACTGTTCGTCGTCTTCTACGTGATCGTCGGCCCGGTCGAGGAGGGGGTCAAACTCCTCGCGGTCCGGCTACATGCGTTCAGAGACGTCCGTTTCGATGCCGTCGTCGACGGTGCCGTCTACGGGGCCATCGCCGGTCTCGGGTTTGCGACCATCGAGAACGCGCTGTATATCACCCAGACCACCGGCGACGTCGGGATGGGCGTCTTCGCCACCGGCGGGAGCGTTGTCACCGTGCGGGCGCTGGCCGGTCCCGGACACGTCATCTACTCGGCCTTCGCCGGCTACTACCTCGGGTTGGCAAAGTTCACTCCCGATAATGCCGGTCCGATCGTCGTCAAAGGGCTGTTGATCGCCGCGTTCGTCCACGGCACGTACAACGCGATCGTCTCGTTTTTGCCGGAGTTCGTCGCCCCCGTTCTCGGGATCTCGCCGTTTCTCGCCTTCGTCGGCTTCGTGATCGTCTACGATGGCCTGTTCGGATACGTCCTCGTTCGAAAACTACGGGCCTACCGGAACGCGTACCGGCAAACCCACGCCGGGGGTGACCGCTCACTCCAGCCAGAGCTGACCGAATTCGATCCCTAGGGTCGAGACGGGGGAACGGACAGTATTTATCAGCGTCCGCACGTATTTTCGGGCATGGCTGCTGGCATTCTCGAGACGATCAGCCGGGTCGGAACGGCGGTCGTCGTCGCGCCGATCGCGTTGCTCGGTCTGGATCTCCTCGTCCAGGGTGAACACGCTGGTGGACTCGCGTTTCTGGGAATCGTCGGTCTCATTCTCGCCATCGAACGGTACGTCCTCACGCCGCGTGAGATCCCCCAGCGGATCGCAAGCCGGCTCGTCGGTGCGCTCGTGACTGTCGAGGAATCAGACGATCGGTGAGACGCCCTGTCGGGACGAAAAGCGATCCGGCCGCCTCGACAGGCTGCCGGAAAGCGCGAGCGGCCAGGGGGCTGGCCGAGCGCGCCGAAACAAAGTGGGGAATGGGGGGTGGGGTGGCACCCTAACGGGTGCATCCGATCGTAATCGATGGGTTGCTATGAATCTTGTGTCCTCGGGTGATATTCCGCCGTCACGCGTATGTATCCGGGACGCATAGCGACGGCTGTGACGACCGTCGCGTCCGAACAGTCGACCGGCCCGCTGGTTCGACCCGCGACCGAGGCAGATCTCCTCGCCGTCGCGGAGATCGAACGCCAGTCGTTCCCCCAGCCCTGGCCGATGGGTGCCTTCGAGCACTTCCTCGACGCGCCGGCGTTTCTCGTCGCCGTCGATCGGGAATCCCCGACGGGGGGCGCTGTCATCGGGTACATCGTCGCCGACGCGATCCCGAATCACGGCCACCCACTGGGCCACGTCAAGGATCTCGCGGTCCATCCCGATCGCCGGGACGGCGGCGTCGGTCGCCGACTGCTCGAACGCGCGATCCTCGCTCTCGGGGCCAGCGGCATCACCACGGTCAAACTCGAAGTCCGCGAGAGCAACGCGACCGCCAGACACCTCTACCGGAGCGAGGGGTTCGTCCACCGCCGGACGATCCCCGGGTACTACGACGACGCCGAGAACGCCCTGGTGATGGTTCGCTCGCCGTAAGCAGTCGGGCAGATCGCTGGCGCTCTCGGGCGCTCGGCGAACACCTTTCACTCCCGAGAGCGTGTCCCGACGTATGGGATACGCGTGTCCAGTGTGTGAGGCCCCCCAGGTCGACGCCAGACACCTGGCGAATCACCTGGCCTTTAGCGCCTTGCTGGGTGACGACGATCACGAGGCCTGGCTCGAGGAACACGCCCCTGGGTGGGATCAGGAGGACGACGAGGGACTCGCCGAGCTCGTCGTCGAGCACGCGACGGAGGTCGACCTCCCGGACGTCGCGGGGCACGATCACGCGAGTCCGGACCGCGAAGACGTCGGGCGAGTGGGGGATATCGACCGCCCCGGCGATCTGGCCGGTGGCGGTCACGATACGATCGACGAACACGACCCGGGCGTGACCTTTGACGATATCGGCGGCGGTCCGACGGCGCGATCTGATTCGCCCCTGGACGCCGACGCGAAAGATGTCCTCCGGGAGGCCTACGAGATGACTCGAAAGCGTCGGGAGCGGGCCGCCGAGCGCGAGGGGAAACCCGGTGAGACTCGAAGCGACGAGCCGGAGTCCACTGGGGAGCGGACTGGCGAGGAGCCGGCCGACGCTGACGCGGGCGAAACGGAATAGTGGACGGGTGCCCAATCCCGGAGCATGCACACCGAGGGGTTGCTCTCACCTGAGACGCCCGCCGAGGCCCGACAACGCTACGACGGCCTCGCCTCGACAGCCGAGGTCGTCGTCCGGGAAGTCGCGCGGGCGATGGACCTCGACGGCGCGGAGTACGACCGTCGCGTCACCGACGATGTCGTCCTGACCGCTCAGGACGCGATCTTTGCCTCGCTCCTTGCCGTCCACGTCGGCACGCACGAGGAGTTCGACGCGTTCTGTGACGACCACGGCGGCGATGTCGTCCAGACCGGCAGCGAACACGTCGACGGCGTCGTCTGGCACGCGCCGCCCTTTGCCGAGACGATCGTCGCGACGACGTTCCAGGACGCCGAGGGGGCCGCGATCGCGACGCTTCGACGCCAGGCGTACGGACGACTCTATCGGGACGTCGTCGGGACTGACGAGACTGGAGAGAACAAGCCAGACACGGACGAAGACGGCGACAGAGGGGCAGACACGGACGAAGACGGCGACAGAGGGGCAGACACGGACGAAGACGGCGACAGAGGGGCAGACACGGACGAAAGCAGCGATAGAGGGCCAGACACGGACGAAGACGGCGACCAGCCGGAGGCAACCTGAATGCGTCGGCGGACGAAACTGGCCGGGCTCGCCATCCTGGCCGTCGTGGTTCTCCTGCTCGCACTGGGTGCACTGCCGGGATTCATCAAGGCGGGCGATCCCTACTACATGACTGCGACGCCGGCCGAGGACCACGCGGCCGTCAACGCGACTGACCTCGACGAGCGCCGGTATCCGTACACGTCGGCGGCCATCGCTGATGCCACCGCCGACGAGCCGGGCGAATCCTCGCCGTACTGGAAGGGCTACGTCGGATTCAAGGAGGCGTTCACCCACTCGCCGTTCGACGAACTCACCGCACTCCAGCAGCGATCGAGTGCGGCGGTCGACGGCCCGGACGCTGTGTTCGTCCGGGTCGAGGACGACTACTATCGACTGACCGTCGAGCGGTAGGTCGGCCCTACTGCTCGCGGCCCAGCCGTGAGCCGAGCCAATGCACGTATCAAGGGCCGAGTGAAACTGACCTCCAATGACTGGAGAAGACACGGACCACGACTGGCCGATCCTCGAATCGCGGGTCGAGTACGAGACGGGCTGGTACGAGGGGGGATACGACCGCGTTGCACAGCCCGACGGGACCGAGAAGCGCTACTACTGGGCCGCATTGCCGCCCGCGGTCGTCGTCGTTCCGGTCGTCGACAGCGAGATCGTGATGGTCGAGCAGTACCGGCCGGCGATCCGCGAGCACTGCCTCGAACTCCCGGCCGGGATCGTCGAGGACGGCGAGTCCTACACAGTGGCGGGCGCGCGCGAACTCCGCGAGGAGACTGGGTTCGACCCCGCCGGCGTCTCGCTGCTGGAGGACTTCTGGGTCGCGACGGGCGCGATGCGTCACCGGCGCGGGATCGTCTTCGCCGAGGGACTCGAACCCGTCGACACGAACCTCGACGACAACGAGTTCCTGTCGGTCACGACGGTCCCGGTCGGGGAAGCGCTCGACCGAGCGCGAGCCGACCCGGCCAACGACGCGACTATCGAGGGGATTCTGCTCGCCAGGGAAGACGGCCTGCTGTGATCCTCAGCGGGACATCCCGCTTTCACCGACGCCATCACCGACCATCGATCGTGTGATACAGGTTCGATCGGTGCGGTTATGAGGGTGGATATGTGACGCAGCCACATGGACGGCGAGTGCTCGGCGGCGGACCTCCGGTCGTTGCTCGACGTGGACCAGGACGTACGAATCATCGACGTTCGACCGCCGGCGGCTTTCGAACGTGGTCACATTCCGGGGAGCGAGAACGTTCCCCTGGCGACGCTGACGAACGAGGTCGACCGCCTCGACGGCGCTGATCGGGTCGTCACCGTGTGTGCCCACGGCGAAGCGAGTATCCGGGCGGCCCGGCTGATAGCTGCCTACGAAGGGATCGACGGACCGGTCGAGAGCCTGCAGTGTGGCGTCGACGGGTGGGACGGCGATCTGGCGATGGGCGACGGGCGGTGACGCGGCGGCTATCGGTTGGGGGACCGGCAATCACTCCACTGGCTGGTACGCGAAACGCTGAACGTGGGCCGGTGTCGACGCGTCCGGACCAGCGCCGAGCGCGTAGGGACCGACGTAGACGCCGGTGAATCCGCCCGCGACTTCCGTCGAGAGGTGCCGTGTCGCCGCCGTGACGAGTTCGATCGGCTCGCCGTTGCCGTCGTCGTATCTAAACGTGTACTCGTCAGTTTTCGCCTCGACGAGTAGCCGGTGGTCCTTGCCTTCGACGGGCACGGACGCGACCTCGTCGGCGAGGTCGCCGATCCGGAGTCGGACGCGGGCGACCGTTTCGTCTCCATCACGGCCGACGCCGATCTCGTAGTGGTGGGACTCGTTGTGAACGAGTGCGAGCCCCGCCTCCTCGCCGTCGTCGGGGTCGACGTTGAGGTCGATCTCGGCCCGGCACGCGAAATGGGACTGCGGGCGGCCGACGAACGTCGCTGCCGGATCGTCGAGGCTGTCGGTCGTCCCCACGAGCGTCAGCCCCTCGCCCGAGAGCGAGTAGGTCGCCGGGTCCGGGTTCCGCCGGAACTGCCAGCTCTCGTCGAGTTCGTCCTCGAAGGTCGTCTCGAAGGCGCGGGCGGGACTCGCCAGCCCGCCGGGTGAATCGCCCGGCAGGGACATGACGTCCATCTCGGGGTCGATCGGCTCGCCGCCGTTGACGATCGGCCAGCCGTCCTCCCACGTTACTGGTGCGAGGAACGTCTCCCGGCCGAGGTGGTGGACGCCGGGGTTGGCACCGTGCTGGCGGATGCCGAGGAACACCATCCACCACGAGCCGTCCGTCGCCTGGACCATGTCGGCGTGACCCGTCGCGCTGATGGGATGCATCGGGTGGCCTCGGTGGGAGAGCACCGGGTTGTCGGGATGGGGCTCGAACGGGCCTGTCGGGTCGTCGCTCCGGCCGACGGTGACCATGTGATTCGTGTGGGTCCCGCCCTCGGCGGTGATGAGGTAGTACGTCCCGTCGCGTTCGTAGATGTGCGGGGCCTCGGCGAACCCACCTTCGATCCCGCGCCAGAGCTTCCGACTCTCGCCGAGTTCGCCCGTGTCGAGGTCGATCTCGGCCTGTCTGACCCGGAATTCTGGGAGGGACTCGCCGTCGGTGTACTGGAAGTAGGCCGTCCCGTCGGTATCGAAGAAGAGGTCGGGGTCGATCCCACCCGCCTCGACGTACAGCGGATCGGACCACTTACCGGCGGGGTCGTCGGCGGTCACGATAAAGTGGCCACCGCCGCCGACGTCGGTCGTGACCATGTAGAAGGTCCCGTCGTGGTGTCGCAAGGTCGGGGCGTAGATGCCGTCGGAGGCGTCCCGACCACGGAGGTCGAGTTGACTGTCCCGTGTGAGACAGTGACCGATCCGCTCCCAGGACACCAGGTCTGTGCTGTGATACAGTGGCACGCCGGGGAAGTACTCGAACGACGAAACGGCGAGGTAGTAGTCCTCGCCGGCGCGAGCGATACTCGGGTCGGGGTGCATCCCCGGCAGGACCGGATTCGAATACTGCATGCCGGAGGGCACTCGGCCGTCGTTTATAAGTCCTTGCGGTCGGCTCCGGATCGGAGAGACGCACGGCTTTCGGGGTCGGCTTCGGTGTGGTGAGATGGTGGCTCGGGTAAACCTCTCATCAGAAGGGGCTCAGTGGGGGTAACTGCTCGTCATTGCCACCATTTCTCGCTCAGTTGCCCATCCACCTGTGTGTTTCGACAGTCAGCTCGGCCAGTCGGCGTTTTCCCGGTGCTTAGCAGCGATCGATTCGATGTCTGCCGGTTCGAGTACGCCCTGATCCGTGCAGATCGTGTCGATTAGATCCGGCGGCGTCACGTCGAACAGCGGCGATCGGACGGTCAGATCCGCCGCCCCGTCGTAGATTTGTCCGGGATCGACGGATTCGATCTCCGTCTCCATATCGACGCGCACCTTGTCGGCTGCCGCCGCGACGAGGACGGGGACGCCCTCGTGGGCGGCGGCCAGCGCCGCCGAGCGCGTTCCGACCTTGTTCAGGACTGCGCCGTCCGGTCGGATCGCGTCGGCCCCCACGATGACCGCCCCCGGTTTCCGTTCGTGGATCGCCCACGCGAGGTCGGCGTCGCCGGCGAGTGTCACGTCTCGCTCCCCAGCTAACTCCTCCGCTACGCTGACTCCTTCACCGCCCGGCCGCGATTCGGCGACCAGCACCGCCTCAGGGTCGGCGCTCTCGACTGCCGTTTGGACGGTTCCCGAGCGCGACAGCGTGGCGATCCGATCTGGAAGCCGCTCGGCAGCGTTTTCGGCCGCCTCGTCGTCGGCCGAGATGGCGGCTTCGAGCTCCGTGCGAGCCACCTCCTCGACGCTTTTCGGCGACAGATCGGCGCGCGCCATCACCCGGTTCACTCGGTTTGCGACGACGGGCATCGAGGGGCGGGCGTCCCGAAGATCGCGGGCGATCGCGGCGACGGCGTCCCACCCGCCACGCTCCTCGCCCCACGCCCGGACGCCCGCTTCGTCGCGAATGACCTCCAGCGCCCGGATCGACAGCCACGCCGAGCCGTGCTCGCGATCTTCGTGGACGCTCTCGACGGTGGGCCGCACGCGGTCGTAGGACGCCCAGAGGTCGGGGACGGTCTCCCGGCGGAGGATCGCCGTCGGGTGGACCCACTCGTACTCGTCAGTCTCGTAATTTGGCTCGACCGTCCGTTCGTCCGCTTCGAACAGAAAGGGGTGGACGATCCACCGCGTCCCACGATCCGCGTCGACGACGTCGAAGGGATCGCCGCGCCGTGAGAGCGTCACGGCGTCGTCCAGCCCAGTCTCCTCGGCGATTTCCTGTCCGGCCATTGCGTCGGGATCACCCTCGGCGTGTCCGGAGACGGCCGCCCACTGCCCTGTGTAGGAACCGACGGCGTCGCTCCGGCGCAAGAGGAGAACCTCACTGCAGTTCCGAAGAACGCAGGTGACGACATCGACCTCGTCCATATCGACGCCAACGAGCCACCAGCCAAAGAAGACCGGGGCTGTCGAAACTGGCGCGCGAGCCGACAACGGAAAACCGATCGAGGCCTTTCGACGAGTATGGACGTTGCGATCATCAGCGACTCACACGTTCCCTCCCGCGAACCGGCGATCCCCGACTGGGCACTCGAACGCGTTCGCGGGGCCGATCACGTCATCCACGCCGGCGACTTCGACTCCTCGGCGGCGCTGGCTGACGTCCGGGCCGCGGCGAGTCGCCTCACCGCCGTTGCCGGGAACATGGACCCGCGGGCGCTCGGCCTGCCCGACGTCGAACGCGTCACACTCGGCGGCATCGAGTTCGTCGTGACCCACGGTACTGGATCGCGACACAACTACGAGCAGCGAGTCGCCGGCATCGTCACCGAGAATGCCAGCGAGGGGCCGACCGTCGGCGTCGCGGGTCACACCCACGAGTTGCTGGATACGACGGTCGACGGCGTTCGCCTGCTCAACCCCGGCAGTGTGACCGGTGCGTCGCCGGCCAGCGAGGCGACGATGCTTACCGCGACAGTCAGCGATGGGGACCTTTCGATAACTCTCCACCGCGAGTCCGAGATCGCGCAGGGGTAGCTCTCGCGTCGGGGGGTTTCGACGTCGGCTGAACGCGACGGTACCGGGCGACTTTTGGCGGCTCCGGGCCGATTCGGGGATATGGAGGTCTTCGCGGTCCCGGACGTCCCGGAGGTCCGGCCGGGCGACGATCTGGCGGCACTGATCGACGAGCGCGTCGACCTGCGCGAGGGTGACGTCCTCACGGTCGCCAGCACGGTCGTCTCGAAGGCCGAAGGGAGAGAGGCCGATCTGGCGGACTTCGAGGCCGGCGAGCGTGCCCACGCGATCGCCGAGCGGATCGGTGAGATCGCCGGCGAACGCAAGGACCCCCGGTTCGCCCAGGCCGTCCTCGAGGAGAGCGAGGAACTCGTCCTCGAAGTCCCGTTCATCCTGGCGGTGACCCGCTTCGGCCACATCACCGTCAACGCCGGCATCGACCGTTCGAACGTCCCGGATGCGGATCTGCTGTTACTCCCCGAGGACCCCTCGGCGAGTGCGCGTCGACTGTCCGACGCGCTCGGGGTTCCCGTCGTCGTGACCGATACCTCGGGCCGACCTTTCCGGCAGGGCCAGCGCGGCGTCGCGATCGGGTGGGCCGGCCTCCCGGCGACGCGGGACTGGCGGGGCGAGCACGACCGCGAGGGACGCGAACTCACGGCGACCGTCGAGGCTGTCGTCGACGAACTCGCCGCGGCGACCAACCTCGTCACGGGCGAAGGTGACGACGGCCGGCCAGTGGCGGTCGTCCGCGACTGGGACTTCGGCGACCACGACAGCCACGACCACCTGTTCCGGGACCGCGAAGGCGATCTCGTCCGGCAGGCCCTCGCCGACTTCGAGTACGATCCGGACTGATCGAAGATGACGCTCGATACAGTTCCGACGGCGGCCGCCCGAATCTCGCAGACGCCACACCTGACATCACCATGAAAGCCATCGAACTCACCCCCGAACACCCGGTCGAAACGCTACGACGACTGGCCGAGCGCGCCGAGCGCGCCGGCTTCGACACCATCTTCGCGAGCAACCACTACAACAACCGCGATCCGTTCCAGACGCTCTCGTCGATCGCGGCGGCGACGGACTCGGTTCGACTCGGTCCCGGCGTCGTCAACCCCTACGAGACCCATCCCGTCAGACTCGCCTCGCGGATGGCCACCCTCGACGAACTCAGCGACGGTCGCGGCGTCTTCGGGATCGGGGCCGGCGACGCCTCGACGCTCGCCAACCTCGGCGTCGAGCGCGACTCGCCCCTGCGGCGCGTCCTGGAGACGTTCAAAGTCGCTCAGACACTCTGGGCCGGGGGAACCGTCGACCACGACGGTCAGTTCGTCGCGCACGACGCGAGCCTGAATTACGAGGTGGGTGAGATCCCCGTCTACGTCGGTGCACAGGGGCCACACATGCTCCGGATGAGTGCGAAACACGCAGACGGCGTCCTCGTCAATGCGTCGCATCCAGCGGACCTCTCGTGGTCGGCCGACCGACTCGCGGAGGGCCGGGCCGAGCGACCCGACGACCGCGGCGACCTCGACGTCGCTGCTTACGCGAGTGTCAGCGTCGCCGAGGACGGGACCCGTGCCCGGGAGGCCGCCCGACCGCCGGTGGCGTTCATCGTCGGGAGCACCGCGCCGCCGGTACTCGACCGTCACGGGCTGGATCACGACCGCGCGGCACGGATCGGCGACGCCGTCGAACGCGGGGACTTCGAGACGGCCTTCGAAGCGGTCACGCCGGCGATGATCGACGCGTTCGCGATCGCCGGGACGAAAGAGACGGTCGCTGATCGGATCGAGGCGGCGATGGAATACGTCGATAGCTTCGTCGTCGCGTCGCCGCTCGGCCCGGACCTGGAGACGGCGATCGACCTCGCGGCCGAGGCGCTCGAAACGGCGACGGCCGAGTGACGACTGAGGAGAGTCACGACGGCGTGACGAACGTCCGGAGCCACGGCGGCGATTGCGGTTCGGCGCTACGACGGGGTGACGAGGTTGACGACTGCGCCGAGGGTCAGATACGCGCCGGCCCCGAGCGTGAGCGTCATCACGAGCGCGCCGATTCCGACCAGCACGGCGCTGATCGGATCGTGGGTCACGACGTCGGCAAACTGCCACGGCATCTCGCCGATACTGCCGAGGAGTCGGTCCAGAAACGAGGCGATGGACAATACGATCATGGGGTCAATTCACACGCCCGGTACTTGGATGCTTGGGCGGCGGCGATCCACCGAAGACGCTCGTGGCGGCCGATGCGGCCCGGCGTCAGGGCTAAGAGCGTCGGCGAACTCACTTCGGTATGGGCGACGATGCGTCCCTGGACGAGTTTCTCGGTGACGAGGCTGGGGAGCCGGCGGCCGAGACCGACTCCGCTGAGGAGCCGACGGCCGAAACGCACCCCGTTGAGGAGCCGTCGGGCGAGTCCGAATCCGACGGCGACGAGTCAGCGAGCGAGTCCGAATCCGACGGCGACCAACTGGAGGAGTCCGTCGAACCGGCGACGACGACCTACGAGTTCGCCCCCGGTGGGGTCGAGTGTGATTCCTGCGGAGCGAGCGTCGACCGCCGGTGGCACCAGGACGGCACGCTCGTCTGTGCGGCGTGTAAGGATTGGTAGAGACCGGATAGTGACGCTGCCGGAATCGTGGGGTTCAGGCGGCTGGCGGTCTGTGGTTGGGTCAATCGAATGGATCGCAGACTCACTTTCATGGCAATCCTGGTCGGTGGCGTCATCGGCTTCGGGCTGGCGGATTACGCCCTCAGCAGTGCGGGCTACGGGACGCTCGGGATGGTCGTCTGGGGTGGTGGCTACCTCGGGACGATGTTCGTCCTCTGGTACGGCTGGGTCCGCCCGCTGGATATGGGCGGCATCTAGGAGACCCGACGCTGATCGAGGGAGAATAGACCCTGCCCGAGGAGAGTCGACGCTGATCGAGGGAGACCCGACGTTGTCGACGCGGTGGCGGCCAATACGAGTGGTAGCGGAACGTTCAAGCCCGCGTCGGGGCGAGTGTTCAGCAATGACCGGGACACTGGTGCCGTTGCAACTCGTCGATACTATCCTCCTCAATTACAACGTGGGGGACATCCTGCTGTTGTTGCTGGGACTCTCGATCCTGGCCGCGGTAGTATTACGATCGCGGAAGGTACTGGCCTCCCAGGCGATCGTCTTCGGCCTCATTCTGATGTTGACGCCGGGGGGCGCACTCCAGCCGGGTGACGGGAGCCTCCTCGGCTCGGTCATGCAGTACAAGTTCTTCGGTCTGGTCCTGCTGCTGGCCGGTCCCGTCCTCTATACGACGGCGAGACGCACGGCGACGCCGAGTTGAGTCGGCGATCTGCGCCGATTCTACCGGTCCCGCACTTCCGCGTCGTTCATTCGAGTTTTCCGAGTGCCGTGAAGAACTCAAGCGGTGGGCCGGCGACGTGGACCGGCTGGTCGGCCTGCTCGACCGTGATCTGTGCGGGCGGTTCGATCTCGTGCGTCGTCCGCCCGTCGCTGACGACTGAGGCCGTTTCTGCATCCTCCACTCGAACGGTGATCGTGGTGTCCTCGTTGACGACGAGCGGCGGCATCGGTCGTTCGGCGGCCATCTCCGTGACGACGAACACCGGGACGTCGGGGTGGACCAGGGGGCCGTCTTCGCTGAGATTGTAGGCCGTGCTGCCGGTCGGCGTCGCGATCAGGACGCCGTCGGCGTGGCCGCTGGTGTAGAGTGCGTCGTCGACCCGGACGGTCGCGCCGACGCCGTTGCCGTGGCCGCGTTGGGGCCCCTGGATCACGATCTCGTTCAGTGCGGGCGGGAGTTCCCACCCGTCGCCGCTTGCTTGTAGGCGGGGGAGTTTTCGGGTCGGCGTTTCGCCCTCCTCGCGGATGTCGGTGACGACGTCGCGGATCACCTCGATCGCGTCGTTCGGCGAGACGGCGTTTAAGAAGCCGACTTCGCCGAGGTTGACGCCCATGATCGGCGTGCCGTTGGCCCCGCGTGCAGCGTACAGGAAGGTTCCGTCGCCGCCGATCGAGACGATCAGGTCGGTGTCGTCGATCTCCTCGATCGAGACACTCGCCGGCGGATCGAGTTCCGGCGTGGCGACGCCACCGTAGGTGTCGTGGCGGTCGTCGGCGAGCGCCGCGGCCGTCACCTCGTCGACGACGATCGAGACGTCTTCGTCCTGGAGGTCCATTCGGATCGCCTCGATGAGCGAGCGGGCACGCGGATTGTCCTTCTGTCCGACGAGTCCGAGTTCCATGACTCGACGTTGCTCACCGCCCCTGATAAAATCGTCTCATTTCGTCGACGGACAGAGTTATTGAGGTGTGCGTGTAACTCCGGGACATGACTGGCGGGACCAGTTCGGGAGCCAGCGCATGAGCGAGGACGCCGAGGACGATTGGTTCGAGCAAGCGCTCTCCGAGGACGACGCGAGCGAGGACACTCCAGCGGAGACGACAGACTCCGCCGCCGGTGATTCCTCCGCCGACTGGTTCGAAGGGGACGACCCCCTGTCTCCGGACGACGCTCCCGACGCGACCGGCGAGTTCGGGCCGGACCCGAGAGAGACGGTGACCGAGGCGAGCGATACTGCGGCGGGAAGCCAGGGCGTCGAGGCGGACGCGTCGGCGGGGGACGAGGGAAACGCGAGTGCCCCAGGGGGACCGTCCGACGCGGCCACAGCAGACAGCGGGGGTTCGTTGTTCGACGAGGACTTCGGGAGTGCGTTGCAGTCCGCCGGCGAACCGGGCGCTACGGATGCGGGAAGTGAATCCGCTCCGTCCGACGGCGAGTTCGAAGACGACGAGTCCTTCGAGTCGGCGATCCCGCGGATCGACCTCGGGATCGAGGGACTCGACGGGATGATCCAGGGTGGGATCCCCCAACGACACCTGATGGTCGTCATCGGCTCGCCGGGGACTGGCAAAACCACGTTCGGGCTCCAGTTCCTCCAGCACGGCCTCGAGAAGGGCGAGAACGTCGTCTTCATCACGCTCGAACAGAGCCGCGAGAGCATCATCGACACGGCCAACGAGCGCGGGTGGGAGTTCGACCGCTACGAACGCGAAGACCGACTCGCGATCGTCGATCTCGATCCCGTCGAGATGGCGAACAGCTTAGAGAACATCCGGGGGGAGTTCCCGCAACTTGTCCGGGAGTTCGGTGCCGACCGACTGGTGCTCGACTCGGTCTCGCTGCTCGAGATGATGTACGACGACCAGGCCCGCCGCCGGACGGAGGTCTTTGACTTCACCCGTTCGCTGAAGGAGGCGGGCGTGACGACGATGTTCACCAGCGAGGCCAACGAGAACAACCCCTACGCCTCCCGACACGGCATCATCGAGTACCTGACCGACGCCGTTTTCGTCCTCCAGTACATCCGCGGCGACACCCAGGAGACCCGCCTGGCCGTCGAGATCCAGAAGATCCGCAACGCCAACCACTCCCGCGCCACGAAGCCCTACGCGATCACGCTCGACGGCATCGACGTCTATCAGCAGGCCAGTATCTTCTAAGCCACATTTCACGTGCCTTGCTGTTCGAGGTATTCCTGCGCGATCACGTCACCGCTGGAAGCACCGATGCGCTCGGCACCCGCCTCGAACATCGCTTCGGCGTCAGTCCAGGAGCCGGCGCCGCTGGCCTTCGCCGGGGCGTCCTCACCGCCCAGTTCCAGTTGCCATCCTGGCTGCCCTGAAGGGCGAGGTTTTAGCCCTGGAACTTCCATACAACGAGACGCTATGACTCTGTTCGCACGCGACGGCCATCTCGGTCGATCACGTGGTGGTTCGCCAGGTTGTTGGAGCACCGATTCGTCCCGATGGAGTGGCTCGGACGGCCATACGCAAGCGGTTCGACGATGGTGTCTGGGTCGGACTGCCGCCGAAGAGGGTCCAGATCTATGAACGCGATACCGGTTGTGCTTGCGACACTGACTGGCCTCGTCGCCGGGATCGTCTTCGGCTTTTTCGACGTGCCGATCCCGGCACCGCCGAGTCTCGCCGGTGTGATGGGCATTTTCGGCATTTTCCTCGGGTACCAGTTGATGGAGTATCTCGACTACGGGTTCAATCTGCTGGACGCGCTCGGTTTGTAGTTCATCTGGTCGGCTCTCGGCGGCGTCCCGACGGCGAGTGGCTCTGCTATCTGGATCGGACGCGTGACGACCCCGCTCTCCGACCACCTTTTTTGCATGGGGGCAGTGTACGGACGGGATATGGAACCCGACGCACTCATCGAAGCGGCTCACGAGGCTCGAACGGAGGCGTACGTCCCCTACTCCGAGTACCCGGTCGGTGCCGCCCTCGAAACGGCAAACGGCGAGGTGTATCCCGGCTTCAACGTCGAGATCGTCAACTACTCCAACAGTTTTCACGCTGAAGAACTCGCCATCATGGGGGCGATCCGCGAGGGCGTCACCGACTTCGAACGGATCGCGGTCGTGTCGGCCGAGCACGACGGGCTCACGCCCTGTGGGATGTGTCGCCAGACGCTCGCGGAGTTCTGTGCGGACTCCTTCGAGATCATCACGGAGGACGACGGCGAGATCACGACGTACACGTTGGGTGAACTCCTCCCCGACGCGATGAAGCCAGGCAACCTGCAGGATAGACCCCGGTTCTGACGGTGGTTTTCTGGACCTTGTTTAGACGTTTGATGTCACTGCGTTCACGGCCGCTATCCAGAAGCGACAGAAAGCCTTCATCCGCTCGCGAGGCGGATTCGCCCCTTCATTCCACCAGGGAAACCCGGCGGAGAGGGCCGTAGCAGCCGAATTCCTGACGGACCGAAAGAGCGAGGGCAGCGTGGCGGCAGGGAGACGGCGACGCCGTCATTTCGGCTCTACCCCAAATTTTCCTGTTTGTGAACGCGGAATCGTCACGACGAGTACCGAGAACTAAATCGGTTCCGCCAAAATACCCACGCACATGCCTGGCGATAGCGAAGATCCGAACGAAACTGAACAGTATCACCTCGCCGTGACCCCCGAGGACGTGGCGGAGACGGTGTTGCTTCCCGGGAACCCGGATCGTATCGAGAAGATCACCCGCTTCTGGGACGAGAGTGAGGAGAAGGCCCACCACCGGGAGTATCGGACGGTCACCGGCGCGTACGAGGGGACGCCCATTTCGGTGACGTCGACCGGGATCGGCGGGCCCGGCGCGTCCATCGCGGTCGAGGAACTCGCCCGCGTCGGCGCGGACACGTTCATCCGGGTCGGCTCCTGTGGGTCGATCCGCGAGGCGGTCTCCGTCGGCGACCTCGTCATCACGACCGGCGCGGTCCGCCAGGAGGGGACCAGCAAGGAGTACGTCCGGGAGGACTACCCCGCGACCGCCGACCACGAGGTCGTCTCCGCGCTGGTCGCGGCGGCCGAACGCCTCGACTACGAGTATCACCTCGGAACGACCCTGAGCGCGGACAGCTTCTACCCTGGCCAGGGTCGACCTGGCTTCGAGAACTTCGAGGCCCCCGGTAGCGAGACCCTCGTCGAGGATCTCCGGGAAGTCAACGTCACCAACATCGAGATGGAGGCAAGCGCAATCCTGACGATCGCCAACGTCTACGGCCTGCGGGCCGGCGCGGTCTGTGCCGTCTATGCCAACCGCGTGACCGGCGAGTTCCGGACCGAGAGCGATCAGCGCGCCAGCGAGGTCGCTTCCCTCGCCACGAAGCTCCTCGCGCGCATGGACGAAGTGAAGGCCGAGGCCGGGGTCGACCACTGGCATCCGGGCCTGGAACTGTAGGGTATTTCGGACACGAGCCAAACCTATGACTATGGATCTATTCGGGACGACGGGAATCAGAGGGCCGGTCGCGACGACGGTTACCCCCGAACTCGCGCTGGCGGTCGGCCGCGCGGCCGGCGAGTACGGCGAGCAGTTCGTGATCGCCCGCGACGGCCGGGAGACCGGGGTCGCCATCGCCGCCGCGCTCGAGGCGGGACTCGAAAGCGCCGGAGCGGACGTCGTACGAGCCGGCATGGCCCCGACCCCCGCGCTGGCGTTTGCGTCCCGCGGCCGGCACGGCGTGATGATCACGGCGAGCCACAACCCCTCTCCCGACAACGGTATCAAGTTCTTCGTCGACGGCGAGGAGTACACGACGGTCGACGAGGAACGAATCGAGGAGCGCGTCGCGAACGAGGCCGACCCGGCAGCGTGGAACGAATGGGGCCGACAGACGATCGAGGAGCCCCTCAACGCCTATCTCGATGCCGTCGTCGAGTACGCCCGCGAGCACGGTGACTCTCTCGAGGAGATGACTGTCGCCGTCGACGCCGGCAATGGCGTCGCTGCGCTGGGAACGCCCGAGGTCCTCCGACGACTCGGCGCGACGGTCCACACGCTGCACGCGAACGTCGACGGCCACTTCCCCGGGCGGCCGAGCAAACCCTCGCCGGAGAACATCACCGATCTGACGCAATACGTTCGTGAGCGCGAGCCCGTCGATCTGGGAATCGCCCACGACGGCGATGCCGACCGGATCGTCGTCGTCGACGAAGAGGGCACGATCGTCCACGAGGACACGATCCTGGCCGTACTCGCCTCGTACTTCGTCGAGAACACCGACGCCGACGACCCGGTCGTCGTGACCACGCCGAACGTCTCCGGCCGCGTCGACGAACAGGTCCGGGCGGCCGGCGGTCGCGTTTCCCGCACTGCGCTGGGATTGCTCCACGAGGGGATCGCTGACGTCCTCGAAGCCGGTGCTGAGGAGACAGTGATCGCGTTCGCTGGGGAACCCTGGAAGTGCATTCACCCCGACCTGGGTATCTGGACGGACGGTATCGCGAGTGCCGGCGTCCTGACGCGGTTGATCGCCGCCGAGGGGCTCGATTCGCTGCTCGAACCGATCACCGAACGACCGCTGGAAAAAAAGCCAGTCGAGTGCCCCGAGGAAGCAAAGGCCGACGCGATGGCCCGCCTCGAAACGACGCTACCCGAGCAGTTCCCTGACGGGACGGTCTCTCTGGAGTACGGCGTCCGGATCGAACTCCCGGACGGGTCGTGGTTCCTCGTCCGGCCGAGCGGCACCGAACCGTACATCCGCGTCTACGCCGAGAGCGACGACGCCGAGGCGCTCCTCGAAGAAGTCCGCAAGACGGTCAAGGACGCCGTCGACGCCGTCTGAGTCAACGAACGACCGTGATCGGGACTGGCGAGCGCCGGACGACCGTCTCGGCAACGCTACCCAGCAGGATGCGCGAGACGCCCGAGCGACCGTGACTCCCCATCACGATTTGGTCGACGTCGTGTTCCTCTGCGTGCTGGACGATCGAATGAGTCGGCTTGCCGACCTCGATGAACTCCTCGAAGTGGCCCTCGAAGTCGGTCGCGCCTGACTCGATGTCGCTGAAGAGGTTCTCGGCCTGCTCTTTCTGGCGGTCGTACCACTCCTCGGAGAACGTCGGCATCGACGCCTGGACGCTGTAGCCCGCGTCGGCCGGGTTGATGACGTGCAGGAGGTGGACCTCCGCGTCGGGGAACTCCGCGAGCGCGAACTCGACTGCCTCTTTGGACTGATCGCTGCCGTCGACCGGGACCAGAATTCGCTTGCCCATACCCGGATCTTCGAGTGCCTCCGTCTTAATCTTACGGTATGCTAGCTTGTGGCGTGACCTTGCGTCGGTCCCGACTCGTCCTCTCTTCACTCCCGCCCGTGACGGGTCAGGCACTCCGGCAACCCGATCAGCTCGACCGGTTCGGAGTTGTCCGGCGAGTAGACGACCATTTGACCCTGTTCCATGTAGGGTACTTTCGCCTCCAGGTGGGACGGGATGTTGACCGCCGAAATGGCGTCCTCGTCGCCCAGATTCAGGACGACCGTGGTGTTGATTTGCTTGAAGACGGGGTCGGCGATGTCCTGGGGATCCTGGGTGATCAGGAAGAGGCCCAGGCGCTCTTTGCGGCCCTGTTTGGCGGCGTCGGTGAACTTCCCGATGACCTTCCGGGCCTGAACGCTGTCGGCGTCGGTCAGGAAGTTGTGCGCCTCGTCCATCCCGACGATCAACGGCGTCTCCCCGATGCGCTCGAAGGTCGGGTCGTTCGAGAGCTTCTCGTCGACGAGCAGCGACGACAGCGCGAGCACGACTGTCTCGGTCGCCCGTGAGTCGTTGATGTGGTAGGTCGGGACGACCGTCAGTCCGCCGGGACGGACGAACTCGTGGATCAGATCGGTGATTGGGCGGGCGTCTTGGTCGAAGATATTTCCGAAGCCCAGCGCCCGTCGCTTGACGGCGTCGAACGTCGCCTCGTGGACTTGCCCGCTTTCATCGAGTTCCTCCCGGAGTGCTGGATCATCGAGAAACGCTCGAAACTGGTCGTACGTTCCGTCTCGGCCGTACTGCTTTTTGAACCGCTTGAGGAGGACGTTCACCAGGGCTCCGTACTGGTTGTCGTTGAGGCCGCTCCCCGCGATCAGCCAGGGATTGTCGTGTACCATCGAGAAGGGGATGGTGAAGGCGACCTGTTCGGCGCGGTGGTGCTCGGCTGAGTACGTCGCCCCGGCAACTTCGGGGACGAACGCGACGGTGTCGTCGTGGCCCCCGCAGGCGATGCCCTCGCGTTCACACCGCCGCCGGAAGTCCGCCGAGAGGTCGCCGTCGTCGTGCATCTGGGCGTACTCGTCCTGGGGATCGAACTGGACAACCGCCGGCCGGACCGTCCGGTCGCTGCCCGTCTCGACCGGGTAGGCCCGTTCCTCGCTGAGGAACTGCCGGAGGACGTTCTTCGCGAGGTGAGTCTTGCCCGAGCCCGTGCCACCGGCGACCAAGGTGTGCCGGAAGACCAGCGGATCGCCCGCGTCGTAGGCGTCCTTCAGCCGGTAGTCGATGGTGGGCGGCTGAGCGGCAGTCCGGACCTTTTCGCCCCCCACCGAGAGGTGACCGAGGAAGACGCCGTCCTCGGGAATCTTCAGTCCGGTCTTGATTGCACTGCGCTCGTCGGCGTGGCTGACGGGCGTCTCGGGCTTGGGGACGCGGTCGGTCATCCGGCGCTGGAGCTCCTCTCCCTCCTTGTACAGGATCGCCACCGGCTCCAGCGTCGCCATGAACTTGAAGTCCTGTTCGTCGATCCCCTCGGCGCGCATCGCTCGGCGGGCGTGGATCTCGGTCGCGTCGTCGGCCCGGAACTCCCGGACGTACTCCAGGGCCGTGATCCGGCAGAAGAGGCGTTCGTCGGTCGCGCTGTCGGGGTAGGACGCGAGGAGATAGGTCCCGATCCGGACGTCGGCGCGGTTGCCGACGGTAACGTACGCCCGGAGCCGGGTGTCCTCGCCGTCCTCGCTGATGGTCAGTCCTTCTGCAGCCGAGAGGACGCCGATGCCGCGCTCCTCGCCCGTCGGCGTGGTTTCGACCGGCTCGAAGTCGTCGGTCGTCGCTCGTTCGGGGGTGTCACTCCCGTCGGAAGTTTGCTCGGCGTCGTCGTTGTCGAACTCCGTGAAATCCCCGAGGTCGGACATACCACGTCAGTGTGGGCCGACGGACAAACCGGTTTCCCCCGAGCATCGGCCCGTGTGAGTTCGACCCCAAACGTCCTTACCCTGGCATTCGAACGCCCACCCGATGACCGCGTGGCTTCGCGCCATGACGTACAACGTGCGCTACGACAACCCCGAGGACGGCCAGCACCGCTGGGCAAACCGTCGCGAGGCTGTCGCGAGCACGATTCGGTTTCACGCGCCCGATATCGTCGGCCTCCAGGAACCACTCGACCACCAACTGGCCAACGTCGCCGACCGCCTCCCCGGTTTCGAGTGGGTCGGCTGTGGCCGCGTCGATGGCGATAGCGAGGGCGAACACACCCCGATCGGCTACCGGACCGACCGGATCGAGTGCGCCGGGAGCGACACCTTCTGGCTCTCGGAGACGCCCGACGAGCCCGGTAGCGTCGGCTGGGACGCGCGTCATCCCCGAATCGTGACTTGGGCACGGCTTCGGGATCGACGGACCGAGGCTCGCCTTCTACTCGCCAACACGCACTTCTCGCACGACGGCCCGCGCGCCCGTCGAGAGAGTGCCAATCTCCTACTTGACCGACTTGCGGACCTTCGCGACGGCGAGCCCGTGGTTCTCACGGGCGATTTCAACTGCGTGGCGGGCGAGGAGCCCTACGAGATTCTGACTGACGACGACAACGCGCTCGCTCTCGCCGGCGAACCGGATCGATCATCGGAGTCAGCCCACGGCCCGCCGACGTCACGGACTGATTTCGAATCGCTCCGCCCAAATCGCAAGATCGACCACGTCTTCTCGACGCCCGACGTGGCCGTCGGAACACACGGCGTCTGCACCGACGTCTACGACGACGGCCGGTTTCCCTCCGATCACCTGCCGGTGCTGGCGGCACTCGACCTGGGCGTCGAGTAACGTTGTTGGAACGGCATCGAACTGTCTCTACCCCATCGCCGGCCGACTCGTTTTTACTCGCTGGGCACCTCCAATCGGTATGCGACTCATCCGTGGACGGGCGGGCGGGACGGCGCTGACGGGGACGCTGTACGAACCCGGCGAGGACGCCCCGAGCTACGAGGGCGCGCCCGACGCCGACGCGCCGTTCGTCTGGGTGTGTGATGCCTTCTACGAGGTCGAGAGCGGCGGGACCGTCCAGCACGTCGACGGCGAGGCGATCAACGTGGCCTTCGAATCGCCTGCGCCGCGGGGGTTCGCGGATCGCGACCGGGCGATCGCGGCCGCCGAGGACCACGTCCGGACCCAGTTCAGCCGTCTCGGGATCGACGAATCGGCGGTCGAAATCGAACACGAGACGGTCGTCGCCGAGCATTCAGTGACGGAGTAGTCTGTGCGGTCACGACACCGCTGGCGGGCGATTGCCCGCCTCAGTCGTCGTCGCCGGTCCCCGCTCGCTCGCGCTCGGCCGTGCGCTCTATGAACTCCTCGGGGAGGGCCTCCATCTCGCCGACTTGGACGCTCCAGAGGTTCGCATAGAGCCCGTCCGCCGCGAGCAGGTCCTCGTGCGTCCCACGTTCGACGACCCTCCCTTCGTCCATAACGAGGATCGTGTCGGCGTCCCGGACCGTCGACAGGCGGTGAGCGATGGCGAAGGTCGTGCGATCGGCCGTCAGCGTCTCCAGGGAGCGCTGGATCAGGACCTCGGTCTCGTTGTCGACGTGGGAGGTCGCCTCGTCGAGGATGAGGATCTCCGGATCCTCGAGGATCGCCCTCGCGATGGCGACGCGCTGGCGCTGGCCGCCCGAAAGTTTCACGCCGCGTTCGCCCACCATCGTGTCGATGCCGTCGGGCAACTCGGTGACGAACTCCATTGCACCGGCCATCGAGAGGGCCTCGCGGATCTCGTCGTCGCCGGCGTCGATGCCGTAGGCGACGTTCTCGGCGACGGTCCCGTGGAAGAGGTACGGCTCCTGGCTGACGTAACCCACGTGCTCGCGGAGGCTCGCGAGCGTTACGTCCCGGACGTCGTGACCGTCGACGCGGATCTGCCCGTCCTCGGGATCGTACAGCCGCACCAGGAGTTTGAGCAGCGTCGTCTTGCCAGCGCCGGTCGGGCCGACGAGGCCGACGAAGTCGCCGGCCTCGGCGCTGAAGCTCACGTCGTCGACCGAGGCTTCGTCGGCTCCCACATATCGGAAGGTCACGTCCTCGTAGGAGACTCGACCGTCGACGCCGCCCAGATCGATCGCGTCGTCCGGATCGTCGACGGTGCCCGGGTACTCCATGAGGCCGACGATGCGCTCGGCCGCCGCGAACGCGTAGCGGTAGTTGTTGACGACGTTGCCGAACTGGCGCATCGGCCAGAGGAACCGGCGGGCGTACAGCAACATCGGCGTCAGCACGCCCAGCGTCATCCCGCCCGTGAACCCGACGGTCGTCCCGGCGAGGCCGACCTGTGGCGGGCCAAACAGCAGCCAGTACCCACCGACGAGGAACGTGAACATGTACCCCATCCCGGTGATGATACGCAGCGTCGGGAAGAACTTGATCCGGGTCGTAATCGCGTCCCAGTTCGCGTCGAGGTACTCCTCGGAGGCCTCCTCGACGCGGTCGCGCTCGAAGGACTCCCGACCGTAGGATTTGACGACTTCGATCCCGCCGATGTTGTTCTCGAGCCGGGAGTTAAGCGCGCCGACTGATCCACGCACGCGGCCGTACTTCGGTCCGATCCGCTGGACGAAGAGGTAACTCGCCAGCGCGAGCACCGGCACCGACAGCAGCGCGACGATCGCGAGTTGCCAGTTGAGCCAGACCATCACGCTCGCGACGCCGACCACGAGCACGGAGATCCGGATGCCGGCGTTGAGATCGTTCGTGAGGAAACTCTCGAGTTGGTTGACGTCATTGTTGAGGATCGACATGACTTCGCCGGTCTGTTTGTCGTCGAAAAACCCCATCCGCATCCGCTGGACGACGTCGTAGGTGTCGACCCGGACCTCGTGTTGGAGGTGCTGGGCGAAGCGGTTCCACGCCCAGCCGTTGAGCCAGTTCAGCCCGGCTGTGAGCAGGTAGACCGAGCCGACCAGTCCGACGGCGAACCAGAACTGTCCCGCTTCGGCACTCGGGATGACCCACTGCGGGACGAGTGGCAGCGTGAACGCACGGGTCGGCACGAACAGTGCGTCGATAGCGACCCCGAGCACCAGTGCCGGGATGAGTTCGAGAAACCGTGCGATGACGCTCGCGATCCCGCCGAGGACGAACTCGGGAACGTACCCCCGACCGTACCCGCTGAGGAGCCGCCACATCGGGCGGTCGACACCCTCCCGCAGGTGTTCGAAGGTGTCAGCGTCGTCGTTGCCGCCCGAAAAGCCCCACGACATGGCCCCTGCTAACGTACAGGCGCACAAAAGCCTGACTGTCGCGTCAGTCAGGATTTGGGAAGGTTTTACCGGATGCCCCTCGACCGGGGAGACATGGACACGGAGGGCGACGCCGGGAACAGCACTGGAGAGGGTGATCCCGGGAACCGCGCTGGGGAGGGCGACGCCGCTTCCGACACGCAGGACGCGATCATGGGTGCGACCTATCGCGCGCTGTGTGAGCACGGGTACGCCAACCTGACGATGCAGGACATCGCGGACGAGTTCGACAAGAGCCGGTCGCTGTTGCACTATCACTACGACACGAAGGAGGAACTGCTGCTCGCGTTCGTCGAGCAGATGGTTGGCTGGATCGGGGATCGGTTGGCCGAGACGGAGACCGAGGACTCCCTCCCCCGTCTCGAAGAGTACGTCGATCGGTTCGTGATCGAACCGGACGAATCCAACCGCCAGACGTTTGCCTTGGCGATCGTCGAGTTGCGCGTCCAGGCCGTCCATCACCCCCAGTTCCGCGAGAAGTTGCAGGCACATTACGAGCGCAACGTCGAAACCGTCGCCGACATCCTCGCCGACGGGATCGAGGCGGGCGTCTTCCACGACGTCGATCCCGAGCACGTCGGTGAGGCTATCTACACCGCACTGGTCGGGGCGCGGACCTACCAGGTCACCCTCGGTGCCGAGGACGCCACCCGGCGGATGCGCGACGCCATCGCCGAGTTCGTCGTGACCGAGTTGCTCGTCGAGGATCGGGACGTCGCCGAGTACGCCGGATGAGGATGGGGATTCGATCGCCGACTCTCTCAGTGACGTAATCCCGGTGTTGGACGACTGTTGGCCTCGGCAATGCGTTCGTGGCCACTAGTCACCGATGGCCGTCAGGATGTGAGCCACGAGGACGATGGCGGTGACGACCGTGAGCGATCGGTGGATCCATCGCCACCGTGAGAAGAGGGTTTCTTTGGACGTCTCGATGACGGCACCGAAAATCGACGGGAATTCGTCCCCACGGCCGAGACGGATCACGTGTCGATGGAGGTGTCGCCCGTAGACGCCACTGACGACTTCGACGGCGAGCAACACGCCGACGGCGAGCCCCAGCCCTTCCCACTCCTCGACGGCGACGAAGTGTGGCACCGTCAGCACTGTCCCGAGCAGCATCGACCACTCGTGTGTCGGCAACAGATACCGACGGTACTGAACTGGCACGAGTGACGTTCGCTTGCCGAGCATGTACCCGCCAAGTCCGAGTGTCAGTATCACGACGCCGATCTCGACGAGACCGATGTACGGTGCTTCGTTCGCTTCGCCACCGAGACCCCACCACTCGCCGAGGAGCATGCTTCCTTCCTGCTCCTCATTTTCGTCCTCACTCTCAGCTTCCTCCGCATGTTCGTCAGCAATCGGTTCTTCGACCTGTGCCGTGGGGTGGGCTGGGCCGACTCTTGTCTCCGGTTGGGCTGGTACCGCCATGCCATCGGAATCGGACGCGAGCACTGTCGACTGTACCCCGGCTTCCGCCGTTGACGAGGCCGATTGTGCCGACCCAACGCCGGCCGCGCCCACGATCATCACGAGGATGAGACAGCCGATGACGCCGAGTCGAAGACTCCGATGCAATCTCATGGGCCCCATGTTCATCCGCTCTTTATAAAAAGGCGCGGTAGGCCTCCCAACGAACCAGCGATCTATTACTACTGGTTTCGTGTAGGATCGACTCCCTCGAATACGACCGTTCCGGCCCCACACAACTTATCGGACAGCGGGCGTGCGAGACAGAGTGGAGCTGGCTCGGCCAGCCGGTCGATACCACAGATGGTGGCTGATCACCGCGTCGACCCGTCCAATATCGCAGTTGGTAAATCCGAACGCCCCGGAGACGGAATCAACCAATGGTTCACGTCAGCGTTATCGGCTGCGGACACATGGGCGGGGCACTCGTCCGTGGGCTGTCCGCGGCCGGCCACCGTGTGACGGCCTGTGACGTCGACGCATCGGTACTCGAAGACCTGTCGGGCGTTGCCGACGAGAGGACGACCGACCTCGAAGCGGCGAGCGGCGCGCCGATTGTCGTGCTGGCAGTCGGCCCTGACGCCGCCGGCGAAGTGGTCGCAGACCTCGGTCTGGACGCCGACCAGACCGTGGTGTCGGTCGCCGCGGGCGTCTCGACGTCGCTCCTCGAATCGAAGACCGACGCCGCCGTCGTCCGGATGATGCCGAACCTCGCTGCCGAGTACGGCGAGATGGCCGCCGCAGTCACGCCAGAACCGACGGGCGACGTCGCGACAGTACTCGACGATCTGGGAACTGTCGTCACGATCGACGAGGACCAGATGGACCTCGTGACGGCGATCAACGGCAGCGGGCCGGCGTTCGTCTTCTATCTGATCGGCGCGATGCAAGCGGCCGGAATCGAGGGTGGGCTCGAATCCGACGACGCCGCGGCGCTCGCCGCCCAGACGTTCAAAGGCGCGGCCGAGATCGTCCTCCAGAGCGAGGAGAGCGTCGAAGAACTGATCGACGCCGTGGCGACGGAGGGCGGGACCACGATCGAGGGCATGGAGGTGCTGTGGGACAGCGACGTTGCGGATGTCCTGAGCGACGCGGTGGCGGCCACCGAGCGTCGCTCCGCGGAGATATCTAGCGAGGTCGACGATGAGTGACGCCATCGACCCCGCAAAGATCGAACAGACTCGCCAGCTTGCCGCCGCCGCCGAGCGAGTCGTCGTCAAGGCGGGGACGAACTCCCTGACGGACGCCGATTCGAACCTCGACGACGACAAACTCGACAAACTCGTCGACGACGTGGCCGACCTGCTCGACCACGGCAAGGAGGTCCTACTGGTCTCCTCGGCCGCGATCGGGGCCGGCCGGGGCCGGGTCGACGCCGAGACCGACACCGTCGAAGCGTCCCAGGCGCTCTCGACCGTCGGTCAGAGCCACCTGATGCGGCGCTACACCGAGAGCTTCGAGCGCTACGATCGGAAGGTCGCCCAGATTCTGGTCACCCAGGCCGACCTGGACGATCCCGAGCGCTTCACCAACTTCCACAACACCGTCGAGACGCTGCTGGATTGGGGGATCGTCCCGATCGTCAACGAGAACGACGCCGTCGCGATCGAGGAGATCCAGATCGGCGACAACGACATGCTCTCGTCGTCGATCGCGGTCGGGATCGACGCCGACCTGCTGGTGACGCTGACCGACGTCGACGGCGTCTACACCGGCAACCCGAAGGACGATCCCGACGCCACGAAGATCGAGGCCGTCGGGAGCAACTACGGGGCCGTCCAGGAGATCGTCGCCCAGAGCACGACCGAGGGATTCGGCGGGATCACGACCAAAGTCGAGGGCGCACGGACGGCCAACGAGCACGGGATCCCGGCGGTGATCGCCGGCTCGGCCGAACCGGACGTGCTTGCCCGCATCGCCGCTGGTGAACCGGTGGGCACAATATTCTTGCCTGTCAACGGAGCATACGATGACTGACGACACCGAAGCCAAGGTCGAGGCCGCCGAAAAAGCGGCGCTCGAACTCGCGAACGTGAGCGACGCCGACCGGAGCGCCGCCCTGGAATCGATCGCCGCCGCCATCGACGAGCACCGTGAAGAAGTCATCGCGGTCAACGACGAGGACGTCGAAGCGGCCGAGGAGATGCTCGAGGCCGGCGAGTTCACCCAGGCCCTGGTCGACCGGCTGAAGGTCGACGACGCCAAGGTCGACTCCATCGTCGAAATGGTCGAGAGCGTCGCGGCGATGGACGACCCGCTCGGCGAGACTCTCGAAGCGCGCCACCTCGACGACGACCTGGATCTCTACAAGGTCGCGGTTCCGATCGGCGTGATCGGGACGGTCTTCGAGTCCCGGCCCGACGCCTTAGTCCAGATCGCCGCCCTCGCGCTGAAGTCGGGCAACGCGGTCATCCTCAAGGGCGGCAGTGAGGCCAGCGAGTCCAACCGCGAACTCTTCGAGATCATCCGCGAGGCTGCCCAGGATGTCGAGGCCATCCCCGAGGGCTGGGTCCAGTTGATCGAGGCCCGCGAGGCCGTCGACACCGTCCTCGGAATGGACGAGCACATCGACCTGTTGATGCCCCGCGGGTCCTCGGACTTCGTCAGCTACGTCCAGGACAACACCCAGATCCCCGTGCTGGGCCACACCGAGGGCGTCTGTCACGTTTTCGTCGACAGCGAGGCCGACCTTACGGCGGCCGAGGACGTCGCGTTCGACGCGAAGGTCCAGTATCCCGCGGTCTGCAACGCCGTCGAGACGCTGCTGGTCCACGATAATGTCGCCGAGGACTTCCTGCCCGAGATGGCCGAGCGGTACGCTGCGGCCGGCGTCGAGTTGCGCGGGGACGAGCGAACGCGGGAGATCCTCGGTGACGTGGATGTCGATGTAAACGAAGCGACCGACGAGGACTGGCGCACGGAGTACGGCGACCTGATCCTCTCGATCAAGGTCGTCGACTCCCTGCAGGCGGCGATCGACCACGTCAACACGAACGGCTCGAAACACACCGAGTCGATCCTGACGGAGGACGACGGCAAGGCCCGGAAATTCATGACCGGCGTCGACGCCGCGAGCGTCTTCCACAACGCCTCGACGCGCTTCGCCGACGGGTATCGCTACGGCCTGGGCGCAGAGGTCGGGATCTCGACGGGCAAGATCCACGCCCGCGGGCCCGTCGGCCTGGAGGGGCTGACGACCTACAAGTACTACCTCGAGGGCGACGGTCATCTCGTGGCCTCCTACGCCGGCGAGGACGCTCTGCCCTTCTCCCACGAGGATTTCGACGGCGAGTGGTAGGCGGGGCTGCTCAACGAACGCGCAAGTGTGGGCGTTTCGTTGGCGGATTCGGCCATCCCGCTGTGACCGTATCGCGTTGCTCGGACGGGAGCAGCGGTCGTCTCGGTGGAAACTATCATTACCCCGTGCTGACATTCGGACGGTATGAGTGGACGCCGACAACACCGCTCGGGCGACGCGCTTCTTCGAGGGATCGAGTATCTCCTCGCCGGATCGGTTCTCGCGATCGCGCTCCTTCTGGTGATGGACGTGCCGTGGCCGTTCCCCACCTGGCCGACGATCGGCCCGTTCCCGGTCGATCCGGAGCTCGTGCTTCCCGGATTGCTCGCACTAGTGGTCCTCGGGGATGTGGTCGTGGAGGGTTTCAGCGTCAGCTCCGTCCCCATCGGCATTCTGGCCCTGGTGACATTGGGGATGGCGACGCTGAGTCTCTATACGTTGTTCGCGGGGCAGGCCGGCGGCGTCTTCTGGGGTGGATTTTTCACGCTCGTTCTCGGGACGCCCCTCGCCATTGCCGTCCTCGCCCGGGACGTGATCCGGGCTGTACTCTCCCGGAACCCCTTCGAACCGGGCAAGTGATCCGGCGGGACAGATCGATCCCGGAGAAACCGGTCGCCCTTGCAGGGAGACGTACCATTAACATCAGGTCGCCGGATCGCCGTCCCGTATGGTAACGACGATACGTGGGACTATCGCAGGCATGGCGCAACGAGCAAACCCGGCGTTTGCGGTCGCAGTCCTCGCGATCCCGTTCGCGGCGCTGGGCTACGCGCTCACGGTCGCATCGATTCAGGGGCACACCTACGTTCACGTGATGGCGGGGGTGCTCTGGACGGGCATCGACGTCTTCATCGGCGCGGTTCTCGGGCCGGTGATCGGCGGTCTCGACGAGGCGGAGAGCGCGGCGGTGTTCCAGCGACTCACGCCCAAGACCGCCTTTCTCCTCCCGTCGCTGGCGACGGTGACGATCGCCTCGGGGATCGCCCTCGCGCTGGAGATCGGCTACCTGGCCGAGGGCGAGGGGTGGCTGGCGCTGTTCACCGCGGCGAACCTGCTCCCGATACTCCTGCTGCTCGGCTGGCGACTCGACGCCTGGCGGGACTGGCGCTGGCAACTGCCCTTCGGCGTCGCGACGGTTGGCTCGCTGGCCTGGGTCGCGCTGACGCTCGATGCCCTGCCGGCGATCGAGCCCGCGATCGCCGTCGCGCTGGCGATCGTCACGCTCCTCTCGGTCCAGGGCTTTGGCTTCCTGATGCCCGGCGAGTTGCGGATCTACCGGGAGATGACGTCGTCAGATCCGGACGCGGGCGTCATCGCCGCGATCGGCAAGCAGAACGCGATGCTCGGGGGCGTCCAGGGTGCCTTCCAGCTTCTGTTGGTCCTCGATATGGTCTACCTGCGATACGGCGGCTTCCCGATTTGAGTCGGCGAAAAAACCGCGTCACTCCTCCGTCGACTGGTCCGGATCGCGGAACCCCTCACGCTCCGCCCGCTCCGCGGCAAAGTGACGAGCTGACTGCAGTTGGGCATCGACGATCGTGTTCACCTGCTCGCCCCAGTCCTCGTCCGGATGTGTGCGGACGTACTTGGCCCAGCGTTTGATCTGTTCCAGTCGCTGGGCGCGGTTACGCTCGTGTTTCGCGTCAAGCTCGTTTGAGTCGGTCATAGGCGTCCACGACGTCCAAGTCCTCGACGTATCGTTCGAGTTGCTCCGTGTTACGATTGCCCTCGGTTGTCTTGTTAGTGTTCGGATGTCGGTTTGAAATTCCACTTGGTCCTGTGCTTAGTAGACTGTCTACAAATCAACTCCTGTGTCCTAATGCGACCTGATATATCGACCAAGGAGTAAGGGAATTATACAATATAATGCGATTATTGCTACACCCGCTCTTACTACCCGAGTTGAGAATCTCTGGTAAGCCATCCGGTGTGTTTCAATCTTTGACGAATTGTGAGATTCCTTGTATTGGATCTCAATTTCTTGAGTAGTATGAAGAAGTCGTGGACCGCTTGTTCCACCATGAAGGAGGCCATTTCGTTGTTCGTTGTTTAGTGTCTCTATTATGCTGCATAAATGACCATATTCACTCATGTCAGAACGAAACTCAGAAATGAGGTTACCGAGGGACATATTTCGAATCTTCGCTGCGTCGGATTCGTCATCTTCCGATAAAGTTTTTATTGTATAGACGATTGGTGGGAGGGTATCTTCCCATAATTGACCAAAATTCATTGCTGTCTGTCGGGCAAGCAATATTTCGTCAACAGGATTCTTCTTGATTTGGAGTAAATCATCTGACAAAGGCTCGACCTCATGAATGAATCTATTACTGAAATTTTGAGCAGTCTCTTCATCAAGCAAAAAGTAAGTATATAGGCCATTCACTGCCGTATTGAGACATTTTTGACTTTCAAGATCCTTGATCCAGTCATCGATTTCCTGATGAAAATCTGTCCCACATTCTTCATCTAGATATTTGAGGTTCTTGGATGGTGTATCAATAAGGAAGTTCTGTACTGCTCGTAATGGGGTGCCAGAATCTAATTCATGGAGTTCGTTCCAGAGCTCTTCGCGTGTTCCAGCCCCATTTGTAACCGAAATCACCTCAGAAGCAAAGGTTTGGATGTACTGCTCAAAGTCAGCAAGTTCATCCTTGGACAGCACCGGCTCTTGACCACCCACTCTGCCCATAACTTCCTTAGAGGATAGCACCTGGCTCGCTATTTCTGGATTCTCTACAATCCGAGAAAACACTTCCATAATAACCTCTTTCTCTGTTTCGAATTCGCTGTGATGGGATGTGACAGTACCACCTATTCGTTTTAATATAATTCCATGCTCAAATCTTTATTGGGTGATATCATTCCGTTGTTCAGATTGGCACCGAAGAGAGTACCTGTTTCTTCCTGCCAAACAGCCGAATCCTGGCGGAATGAAAGGGCGAGCCAGTTTCGGGAACCTCGACGAAGCAAGCACTGCAGGCCGCAACGCGGCCGAAGCGCGCAGCGAGACGCGGGACTGAAACTGGCGAGGGCTTTCGGGGTCGTCTCACTCTAATCAGATCCTTATCTGAACACTACTGGTATCATCTTTAGTAAGCTGAAAACACGGTTCTCTTTGCCTTTATCCCATCACGACCCGAACCTCGTGGATCTCGCCGTCCTCGAACGCGGGCACGACATTCCCCTCGACCGTCTCGCCGTCGACTTCGACACTCGCGACACCACTTTCCACACCGTCGGGATTCTCGGCGGTGATCTCGTAGGTCGCGCCGCGGAACTCCCGGGTCATCTCGAAGCCGTCCCACTCGGCCGGGATCGTCGGGTCGACCACGAGGCCGTCGAACGTCGGTCGGACGCCCAGGAGATACTGGGTCGCGCCGACGTACGCCCAGGATGCCGTTCCCGTGAGCCAGGAGTTCTTCGCGACGCCGAAGTCCTCGTGGGCGGGGCCGAGGACGTTCTGACTGTAGACGTAGGGCTCGACGCGGCGCAGGTCGGCGACGTCGTCGTGGGCCAGCGGCAGGAGCTGGCGGTAGTACTGGTAGGTCCGCTCGCCGTCGCCCAGCAGGCCGGCGGCGACGACCGACCACGTGTGGGCGTGACAGAAGATGCCGCCGTTCTCCTTCGCCCCTGGCGGGTAGGTCGTCGTCCCGCCGATGCGATCGATCGTGCCCTCGCCCTCCCACGGCGGGTCGAGCAGCGCGAAGCCGTACTCGGTGTTGAGGCGGTCGTGGGCACTCTCCATGGCCCGCTCGGCGCGGTCGTCGTCGACGCCGCCCAGCACCGCCCAGGTCTGGGTGTTCAGCGAGATCTGCTGGTACTCCTCGCTGGCCGACCCGATGACGTCCCCGTCGTCGTCGTACGCGCGGGTGTACCACTCGCCGTCCCAGGCGTGATCGTCGATGCGTTCGATCTCCTCGGCGCGCTGGGTGCGCAGTTCGGCAGCCCGGTCCGCCTCGCCGAGGTACTCGTAGAGGCCGGCGACTTCCTCGAGGACACGACTGTACAGCATCGCGACCATGACGCTCGCGGCCTCGCCGCTGCCGTCGTCCGGGTTCAGCGAGTCGTTCCAGTCGGCGTAGCCCATCCGCGGCAGGCCGTGTTTGCCCCGATGCTCGTCGGTGAACTCCAGCGCGCGCTCGATGTGTTTCCGGACGGTGCCCGTCGAGCCGTCCTCGAAGGCGATCTCCTCGTCCAGAAAGTCGTAATCGCCCGTCTCCTTGAGATACTGGACGGTCCCCAGGACGAGAAAGAGGTGGTCGTCGGAGAACCACTGTGGTTTCGATGGGTCCTCTTTGGCGAGGCCGGCGTCACCCTCGCCGCTGAGGGGGTAGAACTGGTGCCAGGCGTGACCGTCGGGGAACTGGATCGCCCAGAGGTCCTCCAGGGTTTCCCGAACCCGATCTGGTACGGCGTGGACGATCGAGAGGGTGTCCTGACTGGAATCGCGGGTCCCCATCCCGCGGCCCAACCCGGCCTGGTAGCGCGAGGCTGTTCGGGACCAGTACAGCGTCGAGCGACACTGGATCGGGTTCCAGACGTTGAGCATCGTGTTCATCTCATCGTCCGGGGTCTCGACCTGCAGCGTCGAGAGGTACTCGTCCCACTCCGCCTGCAGGGCCTCGAACTCCTCGTCGACGACCGACGGATCGTCGTACTTCTCGATGAGATCGTCGTCCTGTTCCGGAGCCGTCAGGAAGACGATCCGTTCGCTCTCGCCCGGTTCGAGTTCGATGTCGTGCTCGAATGAGCCGATGACGTTATCGTGGGTTGCGTGGGAGTTCGTGGCCGCACCGACCTCCAGCACCGCGGGTGCCTCCAGGGTGCCGTACTGGCCGACGAATTCCCGACGCTGCGTGTCGAATCCCACGACGGAAGCGCTGGTGGCGTGGGTGTAGCTGAGTTCCTGGGCGGAGGAGTACATCTCGATGACGCCCTCTGTTTCGTCGACCCGCGAGCGCATGATCTGGCCAGTCCAGTCGAGATTGGTCTGGTCACCCAGCGCGTCAGGGAACGAGAACTCGACGTAGGAAAACGCCCCGAGGGTCCGTCTTTCGTCGCCGTCGTTTGTGACGTCCAGCACCCACAGCTCGCAGTCTTCACCCAGCGGCACGAAGTACGTCATCTCGGCCGCAATGCCGTCGTATTTGCTCTCGATCGTGGTATAGCCTGGCCCGTGGCGACACTCGTAGTCGTCTACGTCCTCCTTGACGGGTTGCCAGGTCGGCGACCAGTACTCGCCACTCGAGCGGTCCTGCAGGTAGACGTACCGCCCAGGCTGGTCGTCCGGGACGGCGTTGTACCGGTAGCGCGTCACGCGTTGGTTCTTCGGATCTCTATAGAAGCTGTACCCGCCGCCGGTGTTCGAGACGATCCCGCCGTAGACGCCCTCGCCGAGGTAGTTGATCCACGGCGTCGGCGTGTCGGGTTGTTCGATGACGTATTCGCCCGTTTCCTGATCGACGTGTCCGTATGTCATTGTCTGGCTTGGATTGGTGGTGTGAGTTCGGTTCGCGCACGATGCATCGTGGTGAGAAACCCCTTCAGCCCATCACGACGCGCACGTCGTGAGTCTCGCCGTCACCGAGGTCAGGGATCGTCTGGCCGTCGATGGCTTCGCCGTCGACTTCGACCGTCTCGACGCCGCTCTCGACGCCGTCGGGGTTCTCGACGGTGATCTCGTAGGTCGCGCCGCGGAACTCGCGGTGGACCTCGTATTCGTCCCAGTCGGCCGGGATCGCCGGGTCGACGACGAGGCCGTCGTGGTCGGGCCGGACGCCGAGGATGTGCTGGGTGATCGCGACGTAGTTCCAGGCCGCCGTCCCGGTCAGCCAGGAGTTCTTGGCCTCGCCGGTGGTCGGCGCGTCCGGACCGGCGATCGTCTGGGCGTAGACGTAGGGCTCGGTGGTGTGGACGTCGCTGATGTCCTCGCGGGCGGCGGGGCAGATGCGCTTGTAGTAGTCGAAGGCCCGCTCGCCGTTGCCGAGTTTGGCCTCGGTGATCATGATCCAGGGGTTGGTGTGACAGAAGACGCTCCCGTTCTCCTTGTAGCCTGGCGGGTAGGAGGTGATCTCGCCGTAGCGTTCGTCGTACTCGGTGAAAGCGGGCTGGTGGAGCACGATGCCGTGCTCGGTCGCCAGTCGCTCCCGGACCGAGTCCATCGCGTCCTGGACTTTGCCGTCCTCGCGACCGATCCCGGCCATCCCGCACATGCCGTTGGACTCGACGAAGATCTGGCCCTCGTCGTTCTCGCTCGACCCGATGGGGTCGCTGAAGTGGTCGTAGGCCCGCCGGAACCACTCGCCGTCCCAGCCGGCGTCGGCGACAGCATCGGCCATCTCGTCGGCGTAGGACTGGTACTCGCCAGCGGACTCCGGAAGCACGTCGGTCTGATCGGCCAACTCGGCGAGTTCCTCGACGGCGTAGACGAACTGCCCGCCGATGAACACCGACTCGGCGCGTTCTTCCTCGACGTCGTGTTCGGCGGTCTGGAAGGACTCGTCGGGGTTATCCGAGAAGCAGTTGAGGTTGAGACAGTCGTTCCAGTCGGCGTGGCCGATCAGCGGCAGGTCGTGGGGGCCGCGGCGTTCCCACACGTACTCGACGGCGCGCTGGAGGTGATCCGCGAGCGGTTCCTCGGTTCCGGGTTCGTTCTCGTAGACGATCTCTTCCGCCAGAATGGAGGTGTCGCCGGTCTCCTTGACGTAGGCGGCGGTGGACATGACCAGCCACATCGGGTCGTCGTTGAACCCGCCGCCGATGTCGGCGTTGCCCTCACCAGTGAGTGGAGTGTACTGATGGTACGCGCCGCCGTCCTCGTGCTGGATCTTCGCGAGATCGAGGATGCGCTTTCGAGCGCGATCGGGGAACTGGTGGAGGACGGCCAACTGGTCCTGCAGCGAGTCACGGAAGCCGATCCCGCGCGTGAGCCCAGTTTCGTACAACGAGGCCGACCGCGCGAGGTTCATCGTCACGGTGTTCTGGTAGGCGTTCCAGGTGTTGACCATCCGGTCGGTCTCGGGATCGGGCGTCTCGACCTGGAGCGCCGAGAGCTGGTCGTCCCAGAATTCGTCGAGTTCCCCAAAGGACTCCTCGAGCGTGTCGGGATCGGAGTACTTCTCGATAGTCCCCTCAACGGTGGACTTCTTGACGACACCGGGTGCTTCCCATTTGTCGTCTTCCGGGTTCTCGTGGTACCCGAGCAGGAAGACGACCTCCTCGCTTTCGCCGGGTTCGAGCTCTATATCGACCTGGTGGGAACCGATCGGCGACCAGCCGTGGGCGATGGAGTCGGTGGCTTCGCCGTCTTCGAGCACCGCCGGCTCGTCGAAGCCGTTGTACTGGCCGACGAAGGCGTCCCGTTGGGTGTCGAAGCCGTCGATGTCCGCCGAACAGGCGAAGTAGGCGAAGTGGTTCCGCCGTTCGCGGTACTCAGTCTTCTGAAAGATGACGGAATCCTCGACCTCGACCTCGCCGGTGTTGTAGTTGCGCTGGTAGTTCGAAACGTCGTCCATGGCGTCCCACAGACAGAACTCCACGAGACTGAACAGCTGGAGTGTACGCGTTTCGTCGCTGTCGTTCTCGACGGTGACCCGCCAGGCTTCCAGGTCCTCGCCGGGCGGCACGAAATAGGTCACTTCCCCAGCCACGTCGTCTTTCTCGCCCCGGATCGTCGTGTATCCGAGTCCGTGGCGACACTCGTACTCGTCGAGTTCGACCCGGGCGGGTTGCCAGGTCGGCGAGAAGTACTCCCCGCTGTCGGCGTCTCGGAGATACAATCCCCGACCGCCGACGTTCCGGGGCGCGTTGTTGTACCGATAGCGGACCAGTCGTCGATATCGGGGATCCTGATAGAAACTGTATCCCCCGCCGGTATTAGAGATCATCCCGACGTAATCCTGTCGACCGATGTAGTTGATCCAGGGCCGGGGCGTCTGTGGATCCGTGATTACGTACTCACGCGCTTCGTCGTCGAAATGCCCGTACTTCATCTCTCAGTGTAGCATCAAGTAGGGCCCTAAAGAATGTTGCGACACGCGCGACGTCGCCTGCCAGCGGGCGAGAGAGCGTCACCGCTTTGCCCCCGACACAACAAGGTCCCTACATGGATACGCCCGACCGCCCGCGCCGTCTCCGGACCGACGGTATCAGACCGCTGGTCAGCGAAACCACGCTGGAAGCGACCGATCTGATCGCGCCCGTCTTCGTCGACGCGACGACTGACGAACGAGTGCCCATCGAGACGATGCCGGGTCACGAACGCGTCCCCGTCGCTGATGTCGTCGAACGTGTCGAAGCGATCCGGGACACTGGTGTCGAGGCGATCATCGTCTTCGGTGTGCCCGAGTCAAAGGATAGCGACGGGTCCAGCGCCTGGGCCGCCGAGGGCGTCGTCCAGGAGGCTGTCCGTCGGATCGCCGCGGAGACCGACGCCTACGTCATCACCGACGTTTGCCTGTGTGAGTACACCGACCACGGCCACTGTGGCCTGCTGGAACCCGGCGCTCGCGAGGACCCGACGCTGACCGTCGAGAACGATCCGACGCTCGACGCCCTGGCCCGGACGGCCGTCTCCCACGCCGAGGCGGGGGCGGACATGGTTGCGCCCTCCGCGATGATGGACGGGATGGTCGGCGCGATCCGCGAGGGACTCGACGACGCTGGTCACACCGACGTCCCGATCATGAGTTACGCCGCGAAGTACGAGTCGGCCTTCTACGGCCCGTTCCGGGACGCCGCCGACGGCGCACCCGCGTTCGGCGACCGTCGACACTACCAGATGGACCCCGCCAATGCCCGCGAGGCCATGCGGGAAGTCGAGCTGGACGTCGCGGAAGGGGCGGACGTCCTGATGGTCAAGCCCGCGTTGCCGTATCTCGATATCGTCCGTGACGTCCGCGAGCGCTTCGATCACCCCGTGGCTGCCTACAACGTCAGCGGCGAGTACGCCATGTTGCACGCCGCGAGCGAGCAGGGGTGGCTCGATCTGCAAGCCACTGCCTACGAGTCACTACTGTCGATCAAACGCGCCGGTGCCGATCTCATTCTGACGTACTTCGCCGAGGATTTGGCCGAGCGGCTCTGAGGTCGTTGGCCCGCAGTTACCGCAGTTCCGAGAGCGTGTCATAGAATCCTTCGCAGTTGCTCAGTAGAGGGTTTTGGTTCCTGCTCCGGGCTCCGTCAGCGGTAATTGCTGGCTCTGAAATTGTACAAAAAGCATATCTATTATACAGCTGAACAAATGCACGTGTCAGAACAGCCCTCCACAAGGTCGAATAGCTTGGTCAGCACAGAAACCAAGATTACAGCAGTCTTCGTCATACTCGCTCTCATATCGGTGTACGGCACTACAGCTGTAACTGATAAGCAATGGGTTCACTTCGCCGTGCTCCTCGGCGTTGGCGTTATCGCCCCGACATTCATCAACGAATGGCGTAACTAATCGGATGACGAACCCGGCACACTATTGTAGCACCGTGAGACGCTTTCTATGATACGCTCGCAGTTCCGATCCTGATGCCCAGGGCCACTTTCCCGGTCCGAAACATATTCAACGTCGCTTGCCGCAACGGCGGGTATGCAGCGACGATTGGTCCCGCTCGCCGTCGCCGTCCTCGCCGTCCTCGCGTTCGCCGTCGCCGCAGGATCACTCGATACCGTGGCCAGCGACGGCCCAGGACTCGAAGGCAGTGACGATGTCACCGGTGTCGACCGTCGAGCCGGGAGCGGCGGGAGCGGCAGTGGCGGCGACGCGGAGTCGAACTGCCGGAACTGTGGGCTGGATCTCTCCCTCCGGAGCGTGCTCGCCGACCGACTCCCGACGGTCCCACCGTTCGTCCTGCTGTCGGCCGCGACAGTGGGTTGTGGCCTGCTCGCACTGATCGCTCGCGGCGGTGGTGAGCGTATTGCGGGGATCGGCGAAACTGACGACGACGCCCCCGAACCGCCCCGGCCCGCGACTGGCACCACTCACACGACGAGCGGGTACGACGACCCGCCGGTCGACAACCTGGTCTATCGGGCGTGGCGCGAGACGCTGGGTACGCTTGACGTCCCACGTCCCGCCACGACGACCCCGGTCGAGCGCGCCGCTATCGCGCGCGAGCGCGGCCTGGACCCCGACAGCGTGGCGACGCTGACCGAGCTGTTCCGGCGGACCAGATACAGCGAGGAATCGTTCGACGACCGGGACGCCGAGCGCGCACGCGTGGCCGCTGATCGATTGCGGGAGGATCGATGACACGCAACCGTGGTCCGCTTGCAGTCGGCGTTTCGGCGCTCGCCGCCGCCGTCGTGCTCACCGTGCACGACGCCCAACTGGCTGGCGTTCCGGCCGCACCCGTCGCGGTCGCCGTGGTGATCGCTGCCGTCCTCGTCGGTGCTCTCGACCTGCTGGTTCGCTCGACTGGCAACCCGTCGACGTCCCTTCGGGCTGCCGACGGCAGTGTCTCGATTCCCGGCGAACGGATCGACGCGCACCTCTCGCGGGCCGCCTCGGACGCCGAGGCCCGGTCCGCACTTCGCGATCGTATCGAGACGGTGGCGATCGGCGTCATCGTCCGCGAGACCGGCTGTTCCCGAGCGGAGGCCCGCGACCGCCTCGCCGACGGCGAGTGGACCGACGACGAACTGGCCCGGGTGCTGTTCGAGGACGACAAATCCGATCTCACGGGCTCGCTTCGGGCGCTGGTGACCGGTCGGACGCGCTTCGAACGGGCGATCGAACGGGCCGTCGCGGTGCTTGAGGAGCGCGACCGATGACCGACAGCGAGACGGTCCGGGCCGGCCGCACCGACCGCTGGCGTGGGTTGGCCGGCGCGGCCCTGCTGTCGGCGGCTGTGGGTCTGTTCACGCAGTCGTCGGGCCTCGTCCTCGTGGCCGGCGTCGGGACCGTCATGCTCGCGTATGCCCGTGTCGTCACTCCGCCATCGGCGACTCTCTCGGTCGAGCGGTCCTTCGATCCCGCCGACCCCGCCCGCGACGAACCGGTCACCGTCGAACTCGCCGTCGAGAACCTCGGCGAGCGGACGCTGTGGGACGTTCGCATCGCCGACGGGGTCCCCGACGGGCTGCAGGTGACCGACGGCGAGGCCGCCCTGGGAACGTCACTCCGCCCGGGCGCGGGAACCGCCCTCTCCTACGAGGTCGCCGGCTCCCGCCGACGGTACGAGTTCGATCCCGCCACTGTCGTGTTGCGGGACGTGACGGGTGTCGTCGAGCGTCGCGTCCGGCTCTCGGCCGACGGGACGATCGGCTGGCGGTCCGCCGCCGACGAACGGCCGGCGATCACACCCCGGCAGTCCCATCTGTCGGGCCTGCTCGACATCGACGAGGGGGGCCCGGGCGTCGCCTTCCACACTGTCCGCGAGTATCAGGCCCGAGATCCACTCCGGCGGATCGACTGGCGACGGAAAGCGAAAACCGGGGAGTTCGCCACCGTCGAGTACCGACGCGAACGGTCGGCGCGGGTCGTCCTCACTGTGGACACCCGCGAGGCCGCCGGCCTCGCGCCTGCCAGTGGCCAGCCGACGGCCATCGACCGGAGCGTCGACGCCGCCGATACGCTCCTCGGGGAACTGATCGACGCCGGCCACCGGGTCGGCGTCGCCGCGCTGTCCCCACCGACGCTTCTCCCGCCCGGATCGAGCGAGTACCACCGCCGGCGCTGTCACGACTTCCTCGCGAGACCCCCGTTCGGGAGCGGGGGAACGACAGCCCGGGACACCGACGTCGGAGCCGACGGCGGGGGCTCTATCGACGCCGATCGCATGATTTCGGACCTTCTCGCCCGGCTTCCGGGGGCGGCGACGGTCGTGCTGTTCACGCCACTGTGCGATCCGGCGAGCGCGACTGCAGCCAAGCGGGTGGCCGCTCACGGCTACGACGTGACGGTTGTCAGTCCGGATCCGACGGCGACGGCGACGACCGGCCAGCGGCTGGCGCGCCTCGAACGGCGTGAACGCCTGCGACAGCTCCGTGGACACGGTATCGCCGTCCTCGACTGGGAACCGGGAGATTCGTTCGTTGACGCACTGTCGACGGGGTGGTCGCGGTGAGGACGGGCCGCCCCTCGGCCGTCGCCGCACTGTTGGCCGGCGGCGTCGCGGCTCTCCTCGTGAGCGTCACAACCGTGACCACGCTGATGGGGCTTGCAGCGGTGACCGTCCTCGCGGTCGGACTCCGCCACCGGTCGCGGTCACTCGTGACTCTCGGGGCACTCGGGCTGTTCGGGGCGCTCCTGCTGTCCGGGGGGGTGAGCACCCGTCCGGGACTGACGCTGGCGGCCGGGGTTGGGAGCCTGCTGTGCTGGACGTTCGCTCAAACAGCCGTCGATCTGTCCGGGAGTCTCGGCACGGCTCGTACAGATCGACTCGAACGGACGCATCTCGCCGGGACGACGGCCCTCGTGGCCGCGACCGCGATCGTGCTGGACGTCCTCTACCGCGTCGACTGGGGAACGCTTCCACCGCTCGCAGTCGCGTGCTTGCTCGCCGGCGCTGTCTCGCTGACGATCGCGTTCCGGCCGTGACCGCTGACGTGCACGATCCGTCGAATGCCCGGATCTCGACGTGGACGGGGGCAGTGAGGTACACGTTGACCTTCGGCCGACCCGGGGGGACTTTATCCCCAGCGTGAGACAACCCGTCGATGGCATCCGACACCGACCTCGAGCTCGTGATGGCGATCGTCCGCCCGGAGAAACTCAGCGACGTCAAAGCGTCTCTCGCGGCGGCCGGCGCTCCCTCGCTGACAGTCACGCAGGTTTCCGGACGAGGTTCACAGCCGGCCAAAACCGGCCAGTGGCGCGGCGAGGAGTACGTTATCGACCTCCACCAGAAGATCAAGATCGAGTGCGTCGTCGAGAGTGCTGAGACTGAGACTGTCGTCGACGCACTGCGCGAGGGGGCAAACACTGGCGAGAAGGGCGACGGGAAGATCTTCGTCCTGCCCGTGTTCGACGCCGTCCAGGTCCGCACCGGGGATCGCGGGACCGACGCGATCTGAAAATCCGCCGCTTACAGGAGTGACAAGCCAGGCCGATCAGCCGTCGCTATACCTGGTGCGCGTGCGACCGTTTCGACCCTGCTTCCGGACATTTCGCCTCGATCGCGGTGTACGAACGTCCAAGATTCTCCCGATACGGTCGTATGAATATTTACAGATAACGACCTTATACTGTTAATATACTATAGCATTTTGAACAAATGCATGTCTACCCATCCAAATATTTTCGAATCTGAAGCAAATCCTTATGTATGGGTCTCCCGATCAGGTTCAAACGTGAATAAGATCACAATCGCAGTCGGATTCGGTGTAAAGTTGGACAAAAGTTTGCGGAAATCGGAGGTGTGTGGAATATGATCGAAACGCTCCCGTTGCAGGTCGAGCCGAGTGCGTTGACCGATGGGATCAGCAACGTCTGGGTACTCACCGTCACGTTCCTGATCTTCTTCATGCACGCCGGCTTCGCGATGCTGGAGGCCGGGCAGGTCAGGGCGAAGAACGTCGCCAATCAGCTGACGAAGAACCTCTTGACCTGGAGCGTCGGCGTGTCGGTGTTCTTCCTGATCGGGGCCGGGATCTCCGGGCTCGTCGGCGGCAGTCCGTTCACCGACTCGCTGCCGTACCTGGCTGACGACGCCAGTGGGTACATCGGCTGGCTATACGGTGCCGTCTTCGCGATGACCGCGGCCACCATCGTCTCGGGAGCCGTCGCCGGCCGCGCGAGGCTCCGGGCGTACGTCACCTACACGTTCCTGCTGGCGGCCGTGATCTACCCCGTCGTCACCGGGATCACGTGGGCCGGCTCGTACATCCAGTTCGGTGACGCGGTGTTCCACGACTTCGCCGGCGGCATGATCGTTCACGGGCTCGGCGGGATCGCCGGGCTGACCGCGGCCTACATGCTCGGCCCGCGGATGGATCGCTACGCCGAGGACGGTTCGGCGAACGTCATTCCCGGTCACTCGATGACCTTCGCCGTGCTCGGAACGCTCATGCTCGCCTTCGGCTGGTACGGGTTCAACGTCGGCACCGCGGCCGTCTTCGCCGAGGCAGGCCCGAACGGCGACCTGCTGGCGTTCAACGGTGCCGTCCTGGGCCGGGTCGCGATGGGAACGACGATCGCGATGGCTGCCGGCGCGATGGGTGCCGGGCTGGTCGCGTGGCTCAAGACCGGGAAGGTCGACACGCTGTACGTCGCCAACGGGCTACTGGCCGGCCTCGTCGGAATCACCGCGATCCCGGACACGACGGTCTGGTGGGGTGCGTTCGTGGTCGGTGGCCTCGCCGGCGCACAGCTCCCGATCGTCTTCGGCTTCGTCGAGAACCGCCTGGGGATCGACGACGTCTGTGCGGTGTTCCCGGTCCACGGGAGTGCCGGCGTGCTCGGGACGCTCGCGTTCCCGTTCGTCGCCGCTGATCTCGGTGTCCCGGTGATCGACGCCTTCCTCACGCAGTTGGCGGGCGTCGTCATCATCGCAGCGTGGACGATCCTGGCTACCGGGCTCGTCTGGGGCGTCCTCAAGGCGCTCGGGCAGGCTCGCGTCACGCCCGAACACGAGCGAGAGGGCCTCGATCTGAGTGAGCACGGCGTCGAGACCTACCCCGAGTTCGGCGACGAAGATCCGCTCGTCGCCGACGGCGGTGTCAGTGCCGTCCGCTCGCGGGGTGGTTCCGATGAGTGAAACCGAGACTGACGAAACTGTGGACGACGACGGCGAGATCAAACTCGTCATGGCCATGATCCGTCCCGATCGGCTGGGTGCGGTCAAACAGGCTCTCGCGGAGGTCGGCGCGCCGTCGTTGACGGTGACGCAGGTCTCCGGACGGGGCTCACAGGCCGCAAAGAAGGGGCAGTGGCGCGGCGAGGAGTACGTCGTCGACCTCCTCCAGAAGGTCAAAATCGAGTGTGTCGTGGCCGAGATCCCGGCCGCGGACGTCGTCGAGGCGATCCGGGAGGCGGCCCATACCGGTGAGAAGGGCGACGGCAAGATCTTCGTCCTGCCGGTCGAGGACGCCGTCCAGGTCCGCACCGGCGAGAGCGGGCCCGAGGCAGTCTGAGATCCACACTCGGCATGGACCTAGATGATATCGACCGCGCGCTCGTCGACGCCCTCCTCGAAGACGGTCGTGCGTCGATCGAGGACCTCGCTGCAGATGTCGGGGTCGCCGCGGAAACCGTCGAACGCCGGATCGAGGGCCTGGAGGACGCCGGTGTCCTCACGGGGTACGCCGCGACGATCGACTACGACGAACTCGGCTACGACGTGACGGCCGTCATTCGCGTTCGCACGGGCGGTGCGACCCAGGGTGTCAGCGAGACACTCGGCGAGTACCCCTGGGCGCGATCGGCCTACGAGGTGACCGGGGAGGACGACTTCCTCCTGGTCGGTCGGTTCCGTGACACCGACGACATGCACCAGCACGTCGCCGAACTGCTCACGGAAGCGTCGGTCCGGTCGGTCACCGCTGACGTGGTCGTCGACGCCATCCGGGCCTGCGAACCGCTCTCCACGGAACCGTCCGCGGAGTAGGGCCCAAACGGACCGTCTTCCACCTTGGTGTTGCCGGCATCGACCGTCTGTCGACGCCGTTTTCGTACTCGATGGCACAGTGTCCGTATGGACCTGGCCAGCTGGTGGGACGAGACGATCAGCGGGCTGAGCGGATCCGACCGCCGGCGAGTGGCCGGCGGGGCCTTAGTCGTCGCCGGCGCGCTCATCACGATCGGGATCACCGTCGCCGGGTCGCTCTATCCCGGGTATTCGATTCACGCCCAGACGATCAGCGAACTCGGCGCGACGGACGCTTCGGGACAGCTCGTCCAGCCCGCCGCGACGGTGTTCACGCTGTCGCTGGGGATTGGGGGCGGTCTCGTGATCCTGGCGGGTCTGGCGGCCCGCGTCCCCCTCGGCCCACGACTGGCCGGTGCGTTCACCGCGACCGGACTGGGCGTGTTCGGCGTCGCGGCGTTTCCGGCCCACGTCGGTGCCCCGCACGCGATCGCCGCACTGGTGGCGTTCGCCGGCGGCGGTGTCACGGCGCTGCTCGCGGCGTCGGAAACCCGCGGTGCTATCCGCTGGCTGTCGGCGGTACTGGGCTCGGCCACGTTACTCGCGCTCGTGGCGTTTCTGGCGCTTGGCGGGGAGACGCCCCTCGGCATCGGCGGGCTCGAACGGCTGGTGAGTCTCCCGATCCAGTGCTTTATGATCCTCTTTGGCGGCTGGCTGCTCGGTACCGCCGACGGCCGGTGAAGCGCCTGCCGGCGACCGGGTGACGAGCCGACTCCCAACTGTCTCACAGGTCGACGCCGACCGCCCGGACCGGCGCACCGTCGCCGTCGAGTCTGAGTGGGTACGCCTTGAGTTCGAAGCGATCTTCGACCGCTCCGATATTCCGCAGGTTCTCGAATAGCAGTAGTCCCGATCCCAGAATCGCGTGATGGGCTGGGAACCCGTCCGGCTCGTCTGTCGCCGCCCGCTCGCTCGGCGTCGGATCGGGGTTGAGCGTATCGACGCCGACTGCCAGTCCCTGTTCGGCACAGCGCTCGGCGGCCGCCGGCGAGAGATAGGGGTGATCGAGATACCGGTCTGTGTTCCAGTGTTCGTCCCAGCCGGTCCAGAAGACCAGACAGTCCACGTCGGGGTCGACCGTCGGGACGCGGTTGACCGGGATCGGCTCGCGGGCGTCGAGATCGCGGCAGTCCACACGACGGCAGGTTCGCTCGAAGGCCGCCACGTCGAACTCGTCGAGTGTTTTCCCGTCTGCTTCGGTGTGGGCGGGAGCGTCGACGTGGGTCCCCGTGTGGGTTCCGCAGGTCAACCGAGACTCCCGGTAGCCTGCCGAGTCGTGGGTCGCGACCGACTCGACGCTGACGGCCGGGTCGCCGGGATAGGTCTGCATCCCGGTCTCGATCGGCTGCGTGAGATCGTGCATGCAGTGTTGGTGGGTGCCACGGGAGGTAAATTCGGGGGACTCTGGCGGGCGACTCTGATCGTGAATGAACCGCTTCGAGAAATGCCTCGACCGGAATTTGAACCCGATGGCAAACCCCCGCTGACGCTCGGATTTGCGTGATTCAATTCCTACTAGCGATTTCACTGCTCACTATCGTTCGCAGATGAAATGCATCGGCCGGAATTTGAACCAGAGGAAGACTCACTTCGTTCGTCTTCCAAGGATACAAATTCCGGATGGAAGCTTCCGCTCCTCACCTTCGTTCGTCGAAGGAAGCCTAGGCCGGAATTTGAACCGGAGGAAGACGGTCGGCCTCCCGATGGTCGGCCGCTGCCACTGGCAGGGATTCAAATTCCGGCTGGAGCTTCCGCTCCTCACCTTCGTTCGTCGCAGGAAGCCTAGGCCGGAATTTGAATCCGGGGTCTCGTCCTTACCAAGGACGCGCTTTACCGCTAAGCTACCCAGGCACGCATCAACTGCTTACTCCGAGTTGACTTTAGGCGTTTCGATTTTCAGTGGTCAGCCGAGGTCCGCACCCCGTCGCCGGGGGTGGAATCGACGGAGACGAGTCTCGCCAGCCGATCCGTCTCGGGCTCGGCTGTGCCGCCGTTGGTTCGGGCCTTCCGGGCGAGCGAGCCCGCGTATTCCCGCAGCGACGGCGACGGTTGACCGCCCACCGCGGTCGTTCCGGCGACGGTTGCCAGTTCGTAGACGTCAGCCTCGAGGTTGTGATCCAGGGAGGGATCGTCGGTCTCTCGTCTGACAGTTTGATCGCGGCCGAACGCCTGGACCGTGGCGACGGCCTCGTCAGCGGCCTCCGTCCGCGCCAGGAGGTGAAAGCCCCGGGCGACCAGAATGTCGGCGATCAGGACGTCCAGATCTCCGTCTTCCTTCCGGCCCGAGAGCCACGGCGGGTCCTGGGACAGTGTTCGAGTCAGTCTCAGTCCCTCGTAGATCAGCTGGACGCCAACGGCACGTCGGGCGATCGCATCCGCCAGCGGATCGTCGGGTCGCTCGAAGACGGGTCGAGTTCCACCGGTCCCGCGACGCTCGAGAACAGCACGCGCACACTGAACCGTGAGAACGCCGGCCGTCATCGAACTCTCGCCGAGCCTGGACACGATTCGATCGTGCAGTCGCTCCGGCTCGACATCCTCGAGGACTTCCTTCGCGGTCCGGCGAACCACCGCGACTTCCTGCATTAAGCCTGCTTAGTGGAGGGAAAGTCAAAGACCTTTGGAAAGCCCCCCTACATATACCCGACGCAGGTACTTCGAGGCCCTCCGACGCCGGTAGGCTGTCTCTACAGCGCCTCCGGCGTCGGTGGCAACGACCGCTTGTGACCGCTTTGTTCGTAAAGGGCACGCACGCGCTCGACAATCTCTCTATCTACGCCGACGATCCTGGCTGTCGCACTCGTTCCGACCGCTCCTTCGATCGCCAACGCCAGGATCGAATCGAGTGTGTCGTACTCGACGCCGAGTTCGGCCTCGTCGGTCTGGTCGACCCACATGCCCGCTGTCGGCGTGCGCTCGGCGATCTCCTGGGGGACGCCGACGTGGCGCGCCAGCTGGCGGACCTGCTGTTTGTAGAGGTTCGCGATCGGATGGCAGTCGACGGCCCCGTCGCCGTACTTCGTGAAGTAGCCTGTCAACGACTCGGTGCGATTGCCCGTTCCCAGTACCAGCGCGTTCTCGGTGTTGGCGACGAGGTAGTTAAGCACTGCACGCGCACGGACGCGAACGTTCCCGACGGCCATCTTCTCGCCTTCGGCTTCCGGGTACGCGTCGAGGAATGTGTCGACGATCGGGTTGATCTCGATGACGTCGTACTCGATGCCCAGATCCATCGCGACACGTTCGGCGTCGCTCATCGTCGCCTCGTCGTTGACCGAACTCGGCATCACGAGCCCGTGGAGGTTTTCCGCTCCGATGGCCTCGACGGCGAGGTGGGCGACGAGAGAACTGTCGACGCCGCCCGAGAGCCCCAGAACCGCCCGATCGACGCCGGCGGCATCGAGCTGGTCCGCGATGAAGCCCGTGATGTGCTCGCGCCGCCCCTCGAGTTCCGCAGCTGATAGCGACAGATCGAGTGGCGAGTCTCCTTGCGTGATCGCCTCGGTTTCTGACATATACGAAGCTGTTGGCGTTCCAGGAACTAATAGTCACCTTTCGACGCGATATTGCTGGACGAGCGTGGCGTCTTCGACGCCAGGCCGGGACACGACGACGAAGCGCTATGTTCAAGTGTGATCACGGGGATATTGGAAATCGAAGGCAGTCCGCGTCCGGGTGTAGACGGACGAAGTCCGTCGATGCTCGGCGTGGGAGTAAAGCGCCGGTGTCTTGCCGAGCGAAGCGAGGCAAGGCT
>ENA-ORDC01000174-ORDC01000174.1-marine-metagenome-genome-assembly--contig:-NODE-174-length-69938-cov-51.633429_pt1 | contig 69938 bp, 69 predicted proteins | sample MGYA00237783_ERZ508515 | MGnify/ENA primary metagenome ERZ508515 (study PRJEB26186, sample SAMN06268792) | marine metagenome | isolation source: Eden Landing Ponds, San Francisco, CA, USA | place...
CACGTCGATCCAGACACAGCTGACGACTGGCTCAGATCGTTCAGCTTCGCATGGAATCAGCTAATCTGAACACTACCGTTTCAGTTGTACTAACCACTATAAGCATCTGGGTGACCGAGCGGTCCGGTGGACCCGGCAGGTCGCCGGCAGACTCGCTTCGCTCGACTCCCGAGCTCTGCACTCGCTACGCTCGTGCAGAACGCCCGGTTCACCGGACCGAGCGAAGCGAGGTCCGGCCTTTTTCATCGCCGTAAGAGCTTCGGTCTGACGTGCCCTGCGGTCGCGCCGCGACCGCAGGACGACGTTCGCGAGAACTGTGTTCTCGCGACCCCATCAGAAGTCGGAGAGTTCTGAGGGCGTTTTTGCGCAAGTGGTTCGAGCGCGCCTCTGGCGCGACTCGAACCCGCAGCGGAAAAAGGTCGACGGGCATGATGGGATTCGAACCCACGACCGTCGGATCGCTTCCGTCGCCACACAACGTAGCGACGTTAGAAGTCCGACGCTCTATCCGGACTGAGCTACATGCCCTCGTCGTTCGGTAGCGGGCGGTCAGTCAAAAGCGGTGCGGATCGTGGGTACTCTGTCACGTCGACCAGTCACTGCTGTACTGGCTACTCGTCGTCCAGTGAGACGACGCCGAGCACTGCACCGATCCCGGCCCCGCCGGCCAGCAGGGCAATCAGTCCCATCATGCCGACGGAGACGAGGAGATCGGTGGAGGGGTCTTCGAGGTACGACAGTTCGGGGTCGTCGGGGTCGTAGCGGACGGTCGCCGACGAATCGGGCTGGTACCGGTCGACGACATCGCGCGCGTCGGACTGGCTATCGAACTCTTTGCCGCGCAGTTCGCCCGCTTCGTTGCTCACCTGTGTGGGGTGGAAGATCTGTGTGTCGCTGTAGCTCGCCCCGTCGACGGTGTACTCGTAGGTGAGCCGCGGATAGTACTCGACTTCGGTCTCGCCGTCGTCCTGTTCGGTCGCCGATTCCATGCCCACGCTGGTGATCGTCGCTTGCGTGGTTTCGTGACTCTGTACGTCCTGATACGTGCCAAACGGTCCAATGAACGCGCCCGCGATCAGTCCGATCGCGACGAGGACCAGCACGACGCCACCGAGTTGCTGTTTGACCATGATTAAGTGCTCTCGCTGATGAGTCGGTTGTCAGTTACTATGGTCGTGTGCCCTAGGTGGCTAGAGGTCGCCGTCACCGGTGTGTCGGCGTCGCGGTGGGTCGGCGTACACGAGGGCCGGTCGATCATCCGTCGGGGTCGAGGTCTTCTTCAGCTTCGTCGGGGTGGATGCCGATGGCGTCGGCCGTCTGGACTGCTGCGAGGCCGTCGATGGCACAGAGGGCCTCGACCTGCTCCTGTGGCGCGGTCACTTCGAGGTCGCCGAACTGGAGTTCGCGCTCGACCGTCGCGCCGGCGTTCTCGGCGGCTTCGGCGACGGCTTCGGGATCGGTGTCGTCGTCGGGTTCGAGCACGAGCGCTGCGGTTTCGCCGTCGATGGGGTCCTCGCGGATCGACTGGACGGCGCGGGAGACGTACATGAGCGGGTGGAGGCGGGCCAGCGGTTTCACGACACCGGATCGGCCTGCTGCCAGCGGGTCTCGGCGATGGCGAACGCGAGCGTGCTACCCAGGCCCAGCAGGGTGCCGGCGGTCAGTGCGACGGCGAGATAGGAGATCGTCGCCAGCCCGAGGAAGTAGGCGCTGACGCCGTGGGCGACGGCAGCGATCGAGAGCACGTAGAAGGGGGCGTTGAGGTAGCGCCACTCGAAGCTATCCGAGAGGTACTCGTCGGTGACGCGGCCGAAGCTACTGGTGACGCCGGCGGCGGCGAACCACTGGACCGAGCCGTAGACGAGCGCGGCGACGACGGCGGCGATGGAAGTCGTCTCGCCGGTCATCGTCTCGACGGTCTGGACGCCGCTGACGCCGCCGATGACCATGAGCGCGGCGGCGACGACGTAGGTGATGATCGTCACGCGGCCGGTGTACAGCCCCGAGCGGACCTGTTCGACGGTCCGGTCGAGCGTCTCCTCGGCACCCAGCCCGCGCGCGAGGACGTACAGACCCAGCAGGCCGGAGATGATCCCCAGTGCCGACCCCGGTAGCTGGAGGAAGTCGGCGACGATAGCCAGCGGGTAGATCAGCAGCAAGATCCCCAGCGGGACGAGGATCGTCCCGCGGGTCTCGGGGTCGTTCAGGACCTGCTTGATCGTGTAGTACATGGATTCGAGATCCTGGGCCTGGCGGACGACGACGCGGTGGACGCCGTCGATGTGGATGCGCGAGCGGATCACCGGGACGACCGACTCGTCCTGTGCGCCGTCGGTGACCAGCAGCGCGCGCACGTCTTCGCCGCTCGACAGCGACGCCAGCACGGTGTCGACTTCCTCACCGACGGCGCGGTTGGCGGCCACGTCGCTGCCGTCGACGCCGGTGACTGCGGCAACTTCGACGGCCTCGTCGTCGATGGAGTCGTAGAGGTGGACGCCCTCGAACAGGACGTTCACGTCGGAGTCCTCCGGGTCGGCCGTCGCCAGATCGACTGCGGCCGTCTCGACGGCGTCCCGACCGATGACGGGCGTCTCGTGGCCCGTTTTGCGGCCGAGGTCATCGTCGAGGTCGACACACAGTATCAGCAGCATTACTCGGGGCTACGACACGGGACCGTATAATCACTTTTGCCACGCCGACCGCTGTCGGTCGTCCGGTGTCGCGTCGGCGTCCGTGCCGACGTGCCTGTGTCCGCCGAACGCGCTTTCGATACGGCTATGCAGAAACAGGACTATCTGGGAATTGTCTGTCTACAGAAGTCTAATATATGGATCTACACTTAGCAAAAGACATTTATAATGAGAATAATATAAAACAGATCTCGATATACACTATCTAATTCTGATAATCTGTGTATTGGTATGGTTTTATGCCGATACACCTCCAATGTCTCGCTGTCCGCGTGCGAGGCGGCGTTGACGACGGCCGACGCCAGTCTGCCACTGGGACACTACCGAGCGCATTTACCGAAATAATAACGGGTGTACCTTTGTTATTCAAACACCGAAGCGCCGTCACTCGTCCACTGTCACGAAACGGCTGCCTCGGGTACCGTCCGTCTCTGCGCCGGCCCTCGGTGGCGGTGTCGGTGCGCCCCGGTGTGTGAGCTGTCGGTACGCTTTACTGGGTACCCGGCGAAGACATCGTATGCACACGCACGATCCGAGCCGACCGTTCTGGGCGTTCCCGTCGCGGACCGACCGCACAGTAGCACACGCCGTTGGTGGGGTGAGCGCGTAATGTTCCACCAGACGCTCGGGGCCAACGACTGGGCGGCATTGTCCTACGGCGAGATCCACGAGCGCATGGGGGGCGACGGCTCCGTCGTCGTCGTGCCCGTCGGGAGCGTCGAACAGCACGGCCACCACCTCCCGGTCGCGACTGACACGATCCTCGTCGACGCGGTCGTCCGCGGTGCCGTCGAGCGACTGGACGACCTCCCGGTGCTGGTGACGCCACCGGTCTGGAGTGGTTTCTCACCGCACCACCTCCCCTTCGGCGGGACGCTCTCGCTGGATTTCGCCCACCTGCAGGCGCTCCTCGAAGACATCGCGCACACGGCGCTGGAAAACGGGGTCGACGCGGTCTGTTTCGTCAACGGACACGGCGGCAACGCCTCACTGATCGACGCCGTCGTCAGCACGGTCGGCGTCGAGGCCGACGCCGAGGTCCTAGGGACGACTTACTTCCAGCTTGCGACCGGCGAGATCGAGGCACTGCGCGACAGCGAGACGGGCGGGATGGCCCACGGCGGCGAGTTCGAGACCTCGCTCATGCTCGCGCTCTGTCCCGAACTGGTGGGCGACGACCGCGAGGGCGAGCTGTGGGACGAACAGTACGACTGGGGCGGGCAGGACCTGCTCGAAGGCGGGCCGCTGTCCGTCTATCGGGGCTTCGACGAGTACTCCGAATCTGGCGCTATCGGCGCGCCGGAACTGGCCAGCGCCGAGCGGGGCGAGCGGTTCTACGAGGTCCTCACCGAGGAACTGGCCGCGTTGCTGACGGCGATCCACGAACACAACCGCTGAGAGGGTCGAAAAAGAGCAGCGATCAGTGTGGCCACGGCCGTTGCGGCCAGAAGAAGGCGAGCGCGGGATCGAGATCGGCGAGCGGATGCTGGCCGTCGCGGACGCCCTCGATGCGGACGCGGTCCTGCTCGTCCCGGCGCTGGTGACCGAGGACGTGCCCTACGACGTGGCCTACGAGCGCGCGCTGGCGGGGGTCCAGGCCATCGCCGACAGCGCCATCGACTACGACGTGACCGTCGCCGTCGAGAACGTCTGGAACGACTTCCTGCTCTCACCGCTGGAGTTCCGCGACTTCGTCGACGAGGCCGGCGAGGCCGGGCCGGTCGGGGCCTACTTCGACGTGGGCAACGTCCGGCGCTTTGGCTACCCCGACCAGTGGATCGACATTCTGGGCGACCGGATCGAGCGCGTCCACATCAAGGACTACCAGACCGACATCGACACGATCGAGGCCTTCACGTATCCCTTGCAGGGCGATCTGGACTGGGCGGCGATCGACGACGCCCTCGACGAGGTGGGCTACGACGGCTGGATCACCGCCGAGATCCCGCCCTACGAATCGCATCCCGAACAGATGCCGCCGCAGGTGCTCTCGAATCTACAGGCCGTGTTCGAGTGAGTGGTGAGTACGCCAGCGCGTGGTGCTTCTGCGTACCGATCGCCCTCGTCACGCACACTAGCAGACGACCCGACTGCTACCAGCGCGGCCAAGCACTGAAAGCCCTCGTCACGCTCGCGGTCGCTGGCCGATATATCCTCGTTCGCTTCGCTCACTCGGATAGTGGCCGCCCAGCGACTCCACTCCGTCGCGACCGCGACTCGCCCTTTCTCCCCCAGGTCCGCAACAGCACAGCACCACGCCACACGCCTCCCCAACCGATTGCGCTCCTCGCGCCGCTGGCGCTGTGGTGGTCATCCACCGGGAGACTCGCTTTCGCTCGACTCCCGAGCCTTCGTTCAGGAAGACCTCGCACAGTGTCGTCGCACCACGAGGGTGCGACAGTGCGCGCCGACCTAGATTGCGCAGCGAGTCTCCGAGGGGGTCGACGGTTTGACTGTTGCATCCGGGCGACCGAGTGGTCCGGAGGACCCAGACGGTCGCCCGGTTCACCGTCAGAGCAGGCTCTGACGAGCAGTGCGTTCGCGGTGCTCACGCACAACACCGAGCGCGAAGCGCTCGGCCTTTTTCACCCATGTTCGCAAGAGCAAGCTCTTGCGAGCCCATCAGAGATCTTTGATCTCTGAGGATGTTTTTGCTCAAGCGGTTCGCGAGTAGTGCGGGACCAGCGGTCCCGCATACCATGCGAACGGGCGCTCCGCGCCCGTGAGCAGACGGAGCGAGCGAACCCGCAGAGGAAAAAGATGGTAGCTCAAGTTTTATGCCGTGTGGTCACGCACCACGAGATATGCAACGAGTTGGCCTGATCGGGAGCGGCGTGATGGCGACGACCCACGCCGGGAGTTACGCCGAGATCGAGGACGCCGAGGTCGTCGCTGTCGCGTCGACGGGTGACAATCTCGAATCGTTCGCCACCGAGCACGCGCCCGGTGCGGCGACGTACGCCGACGCCGAGGCGATGCTGGCCGAGGCCGACCTGACGATGGTCGACGTGTGTACGCCGACGCCGGCACACCACGACTTGGCCACCGCGGCCGCCGAGCGCGACCTGGCGGTCTTCTGCGAGAAGCCGATGACGCGGACGCTCGCGGAAGCGGACGACCTCGTCGAGACCATCGACGAGACGGGCGTGCCCTGTATGATCGGCCACGTCCTGCGGTTTTTCCCCGCCTATGCCACCGCCAAGGAGCGCATCGACGTCGGCGAACTGGGCGACCTGGGGACGATGCGGGCCGAACGTCTCTCCGCGCCGCCCAAATACGGCGTCGACGACTGGTTCGGCGACCCCGAGCAGAGCGGCGGCGTCGTGCTGGATATGGGCATCCACGACCTCGATTACCTGCGCTGGGTCGTCGGCGAGGTCGACCGGGTGTTCGCCCGCAGTGCCGTCTGGGAGTCCGAGGGCCACCGCTACGAGCACGCCGGCGTCGACCTGCGCTTCGAGGACGGCACCGCCGGCTACGTCGAAGCCTCGTGGGGCTACCCCGACGAGATGGACTTCACGACGGGCTTCGAGTTCGCCGGCTCGGACGGGTCGCTGGAGTACGACACCCGCGACGAGCGCCCGGTCGATTTCACCGGCGACACCGACGGCGAGATGGACCCCGCCGCTGGGGCCTTCCGCGTGAGTCCCTACACGCGGGAACTGCGCCACTTCGTCGAGTGTGTCGAGACAGGCACCGAACCGGCCGTCGGCCCCGAAGCGGGCCGCGAGGCCGTCCGCATCGCGCTGGCGGCCATCGAGTCCGCCAAGCGCGGTGTCCCGGTCGACCCCGCGGAGGTGAGCGCATGACCGACTTCGGTATCCTCTCGGTCGAGCACGGCCACGCCGACGCCTACGCGAGTGCGCTGACCGACATCGACGGTGCCGATCTGGTGGGTGTCGCCGGTGCCGAGGAACGTGACGAGGCGACCGCAGAGGCGGCCGAGGAGTACGGCGTCGACCACCTCGCGCCCGACGACCTGCTCTCGCGGGCCGACGGCGTGCTCGTCTGCTCGGCCAACGCCGCCCACCGCGAGTGGGTCGAGATGGCCGCCGAGGCCGGCGTCGACGTGCTCTGTGAGAAGCCACTCGCGCCGACGGTCGCGGACGCCGAGGCCATCGTCGATGCCTGTGACGATGCCGGGGTGCAATTGGGCGTGGCGCTCCCGCTACGATTCAGCCAGCCACTCGTCAACGCCCACGACGCGCTGGAAGTGGGACAGCTGGGAGACCTCAAATTCCTCAGTGGCACCAACCGCGGCCAGATGCCCGGCGGCTGGTTCGCCGACCCCGACCGATCCGGCGGTGGCGCGGTGATGGACCACACCGTCCACGTGCTCGACGCGGTGCGCTGGCTCACCGGCGCGGACGTGGCCGAGGTGTACGCCGAGACCGGGACGCGTTTCCACGACATTCCCGTCGAGGACGTGAACCTCCTGTCGATGGAACTGACCGACGGCACGCAGTTCACGCTCGACGGCTCGTGGAGCAAGCCCGACGAGTACGACACCTGGGGCGGCGCGACCCTGAAACTCGTCGGCGACGACGGCGTGCTGGAGGTGGACTGCTTCGACCAGACGATCAAGCAGACTCGCGACAGCGGCGACCCCGGCGTCCACCAGGTGTTCTGGGGGCCCGACGCGAACCGGGGGCTTATCGAGGACTTCGTCGCGGCCGTCCGCGAGGACCGCCCGCCCGCGAAGACTGGTGCCCACGCCGTCCACGACGTGGCAGTGATCGAGGCCGCCTACGAGTCGGCCGAGCGGGGCGAACCCGTCGACGTGAACGAGGTGGCCTGAACCGTGGTCTCCGATCCCGACGTCGTCGAGGACCGAGCGTGGGTCGAGCATCGCCGTCCGCCGATCGCCGACATCGAGGAGGAACTGTGGTTCGCCGAGGACCCCGAGACCGAGTGTGCCGGCGTCGGTGCCGTCGAGGCCGAAGCCGTCGGCAACCTCGTGGCGGTCGTCGTCGCGTACGAGGCCGACCCCGATCCCGGCCCGCCGCGCATGAAACTCCCCGGCGACACTATCGCCCGGCCATCGAAGGGGGCCGGCGGCCCCGGCGAGGCGGTCCTCGACCGCTTGCGGTCGCTGTTCTGACCTCTCGCGGCAGTGTTCAGATAACAGATTGTCAGCATAGTCGTGCAGACACCGAAAGCCCTCGCGACGCTCAACCGCTCCGGGGCTCGCTTCGCTCCGTGGGTGCTTGCGTCGCCCGGGAGGGATTGAGCGTCGCTCGCCCTTTCATCCACCCGGTATTGGCTGGTCATCCATCTGAATCCTGGCGGATGAAAGGGCGAGCCACGGTAGCCGGATCTGAGGCGGCCCTATTCGACCGAAGGGAGAATATCCGCCACAGATCCGGCTAGCGCGGCGAGGGCTTTCGGTGCCACGACCACGTCGAAGTTCGCTGCTCATCTGAACACTACTCCCCTCGCCGTCGATAGCTTCTTATCGGTGCCCTCGCCAGTCGTAGTCATGCAGATCACGAACGTCACGGCGCGGACGGTCGACGTGCCACTGGTCGGACTCGACGACCACCTCGGGATCGGTCCCTACGTCACCAACCACGGCCGCCTCGACTCGATGGAGCGAGTCCTCGTCCGGGTCGACACCGACGAAGGGGTTTCGGGCTGGGGGGAGATGCGAGTGTTCCTCTCACCGGCGGCGACGGAGTCGATCATCGAGGACGGCGTCGCGCCGCTGGTCGAGGGCCAGTCCCCCTACGAGACCGAGCGCCTGCGCCGGCAGGTCTTTATCGAGTACGCCAACGCCGACCTCTTTTTCGCCGCCGTCGAGACTGCCTGCTGGGACATCGTCGGCAAAGACCTCGGGAAACCGATCTACGAACTGCTGGGCGGGTGGACCGCGCCGACCCAGACCGGCCAGCGCCACCGCGACGACGCCGGGGCCGACGACCGCACCGACGGGCCCGCCGACCTGCCGGTCGCGTTCTGCCTGGGTATCCTCCCACCCGAGGAGTCCCGCGCCAAAGCCGCCCAAGCGCTGGACGCCGGCTTCTCGGTCCTCAAGACCAAGGCGGGCCGGGACTGGCAACAGGACGTGGCCCGCATCGAGGCGATGGACGACGAGGTCGACGGGCGACTCGAATTTCGGCTGGACCCGAACCAGGGGTGGACGCTGGACCAGGCCGTCCGCGTCGCCGCCGAACTCGAAGACAGGGGCATCTATCTCCAGTACATGGAACAGCCGATCCGGGTCGACAGCCACCGCTCGCTGGCCCGCCTGCGCCAGCGCACCCGCCAGCCTATCGCGCCCAACGAGGACACCTACATCTCGCACAACCTTCGCGACCTGATCGAGGCCGGCGCGATGGACGTGGCCGTCCTCGATCTCACCCCCGCCGGCGGCATCGCTGGCCTCCGCCAGCAGGCCGCCATCGTCGAGGACGCCGGCGTCCCCGCCGCCCATCACTGCGCGTTCGACCTGGGGATTCGGACCGCCGCGATCTGTCACGCCGTCTCGGGGATTCCAGGCTTCTCGCTCCCGCCGGATTCGACGTACTACGCCTGGGAGGGCGACGTACTCGCCGAGCCCCTCACTGTTGAGAACGGCGCACTTTCGGTCCCCGACAGGCCGGGACTTGGGATCGAAGTCGACGAGTCGGATGTCGATGAATACCGTATCTAACTCAAACTGCTAGATCGAAAACTATACACTCTACTCGAAATATGGGGGATGAAAACAAGACTTATACCAGGGATTATCGAGTCAAAACAAACAATACAGCTACATACCTTCTCCACTTATGTCCATAATCGCCTGGCTTACGTACAGAAGTACCGCGAGACCGAATATCAGGAGGGAGTACGCACCCGCTGCGGTCAGGGCGGCGACTTCCGTGCTGTACTCGCCGGTGCGGAAGACGATCGCCTTTCGGACCAGTGCGATGATACCGGTGAGGATCACCAGTCGGACGATCCGGCGGGTGTCGTTCGACCGGACGTAGGCGACGACGGTCTGGTACACCTCGACGATGATAAAGAGGAGCAGGGCGGTGTCGATGAAGCCGACGACGACCAGCGGGTCGCTGATCGTGCCGTCGAACATGGCACCGGCGATCTGCGCACCGAGGTCGACGACGCCGATGGCAAAGAGGAGGACGAGGACGTAGGCAGCCACGACCTCGATCCCGCGGATCAGCCGCTCCGAGACCTCGACGGACCGCTCGACCGGACTCGGTGTCTCGCCGGCGACCGCCTCGGTGGCGTCGCGCTGTTCGCCCTCGGTCATAGCCGGATATTGGCTTCCAGCGACAAGAAGGCCGTACCAACGTCGACGGATCACCGGCCCGCGAGTCAGTGGCCACCGTCGCCCAGTCGGCGGGCCGACACTTACGACTGTGGCGTCACGCGGCGTCGAGAATCGTGTCGAGCGTCCGCAGTTCCTGTTCGAGTTCGTCGTCGCCGATGGCTTCGATCTCGCTGGCGAAGTGTTCCCGGAACGAGCGGATGCGCTCGGGATAGGGCGCGCTCACGGTCAGCGGTTCGGACGTTTGCTCCCAGCGCCCGAGGTGCGCTTCGGGCGGCACCTCGATCCCCTCGCCCGCCTCGACCGTGACGGCCTCGCGGTCGCGCTCGGCCACCATCCAGTTCTTGAGCAGGTCGGCGTACCGCGACAGGAGGACAGCCTTGCGCACCCCGCTGTTGGCGAACTGCTCGGGGCCGCCCGACGGGAACTCGATAGTCGACGTGGCCTCGTGACTGGTGCCGTCGCGTTCCTCCCAGCTAGCTCGCAGGGTCATCGACGCCGCCTGGGACTGACGCTCGACCTGCACGAGGACGACGCCGCCCCGGGATCGGCCGCCCTCGCTGGGTGAGGCAAAGAGGGTGTTGACGGACATGATCTCGCCGGTGGCCTCCTCCGCAGCGGTGCTCCCGTACACCGTCCGAATATCGTACCCTTCGGCGTCGAGTTCGAGGTGCAGGTCGAACACGAGCGGCGTCACCATGTACTGGAACTGCTCGCCCATCCGCTCCTCGAACTCCTCGGCCGAATGGACGCCGTAGTAGTTGGCCCCCCGGACGGCGGTGAGTTCGTCCACGAGTTCGGCGTTGAAGTCGACGCCGACGCCGACGAACGTCGCGTGGATGTCGTCCGCGGCGTTCGCTTCGAGTTTCTCCCGGAGGCCACCACTGGAGGTGTCGCCGAGGTTGGGCATCGCGTCGGTGAGTACGATCATCCGGTTCTCGAACTCGGATGGGTCGGCGTCGCTGTACTCGCTCAGGAGCTCGGTCGCATCCTCCAGTCCGGCGTCGAGGTTCGTCCCGCCGGCCGCGCGGATGTCCTCGCGGATGTGGTCGCGGATGGCGTCCATGTCGGTGGCGTTGACCTGGCGCATCGGCTTGGCGACGGCGGAGTCGTCGTTGTAGAGGACCACACCGAGGCGGTCGCCGGGGCGCAGTTGCTCGGTCAGGGCCACCAGCGCGTCCTTGGCCACGTCCATCTTCGGCCGCTCCGTGGTCTCCTCGACTTCCCGGCGGTTGCCGAATCGGTCGTAGTAATAGTCGTCGAACGACGACGACATCGACCCCGAGATGTCCAGCACGACGACGAGGTTCAGCCGCTTGCGGTCGAACTCGTCGGCGGCGATGCCCGAATCGAGGCCGACGGTCAGGTACCGCTCGGTCTCGCCGCCCAGCGGATCGGTGGAGACGGCCGGCGCGTAGGTGGGGCAGAACGTCGACGCGCAACTGCCGTCGCCGCCGGTGTCGAAGTAGTAGTTGTAAAAGAGTCCCTCGTAGGGTAGGCTCTCGGGGATCGGCAGGTACCCTTCCTCGACGTTCCGACGGAAGGTCGCGATGTCGGCCGCGCCGCCCGCCGAGAGGCCGATCCCGGCGTCGCCGCTGGCGGCACTGCCGCCGGTGGACTGTGCGCCCGTGAAATTGACGCCGCCCGAGCCGCCGGACCCGCCCGTCCGCTCGCTGGGATCGTACTGCCAGTCGTCGACTTTCTCGACGGGGGTGAACGTGTCCGTCGGCGAGTCGCCCGGCGTGTCCGCCTGGGGGTCGTCGGCTGGGTCGCTCTCGGTGCCGGGGCCCGAAAGCGAGGTACAGCCCGCGACTGCGCCGGTCGTGGCAGCCGCGAGCAGGTGGAGGTAGCGCCGTCGTGAGTGGTCGTCGGGCATATCCGAAACGTCGCGCTCTTATCAGTAATAAACAAGCTTCGCTCAAACCGCGGTTGTAGCCATTTGCCACGCCATGGCGTGGCACGCGCTCGGTCCCGTTTCGGACACTTTTTGCCGCTGGACGAGCAAGTGTTGCTACTGAATGATCTCCAAGGGCTGTGAGCAGTGCGCTGAAGGCGGGAAGATGGTCATGTTCGTCTACGGCTACTGCGACCAGCGGGACTGCTTCTACTGTCCGCTTGGGGAGAACCGCAAGAACGTCGAGCAGGTGTACGCCAACGAGCGCCCGGTCGAGGAAGACGAGGACGTCATCGCCGAGGCGAAACTGATGGACGCGCTGGGGACCTCGATCACCGGCGGCGAGCCACAGGAGGCGCTGGACCGGACCTGTCACTACCTCGAACTGCTGAAAGACGAGTTCGGCGAGGACCACCACACCCACCTCTACACCGGGATCACGGGCGGGCGCGAGAACATGCGTCGTCTGAGCGAGGCCGGCCTCGACGAGATTCGCTTCCACCCGCCCCTGGAACAGTGGGGCGACCTGCACGGCACCGAGTGGGAGGACATCCTCTACATCGCCCGCGAGGAAGGGCTGACTCCCGCGTTCGAGATTCCGGGCATCCGCGCCGAGGAGGAGTTCCTGGAGTTCCTCGACGAGGGCGCGGCGGACTTCTGTAACATCAACGAGTTCGAGATGTCCGACGGGAACTTCCGCCGGATGCAGGAGGAAGGCTTCGAGCGCAAAGAGGACCACATGAGCGCCGTCGAGGGCAGCCACGAGATCCTGGAGACGATGGGCGACCACGAGAAGGTGTACTTCTGTACCTCTGTCTTCAAGGACGCCGCCCAGCACCGCTCCCGGATGAAGCGCATGGCTCGCAACATCAGCCGCGAGTTCGACGAGGTCACCGACGACGGCACGCTCGTCTACGGCAAGGCGTGGGTGAGCGAGGCCCGCCTCCAGGACCTCGGCGTCCCCGAGGAGTTCTACGCCGTCAAGTCCGACCACGTCGAACTCGCCTGGTGGCTCCTCGAAGAAATGATCGAGGACGGCGACGTAGAGAAAGGCGAGATCGTCGAACAGCACCCGACCTACGACGGGACAGTCGTGGAACGGACGCCGCTGTCGTCCGGTGTCTCCGGGTCTGGACAGTCTGCAGCGGGTGACTGAGTGTTCGGCGGCTCTGCCGCCGATTCACCGCGACGAGCGAAGCGAGTCGCGGCCTTTTTAGCGTAGATTTTTGCGCCGAGGGGTTCCCGCAGCGAGCGGAGCGAGTGAGGAAACCCGAGGCGGAAAAAGGTACTCGCGGCAGCACCCGACCTACGACGGGACAGTCGTGGAACGGACGCCGCTGTCGTCCGGTGTCTCCGGGTCGGGACAGTCTGCAGCGGGTGACTGAGTGTTCGGCGGCTCTGCCGCCGATTCACCGCGACGAGCGGGGCGAGTCGCGGCCTTTTTGACCTCGCTTTCGGCATCGCCCCTCGACCGAAGCCACTATCATCAACTGAAATGTCTGACGAAATTTTATATACCGTGTCAACGAGAAGTCACTATATGGCGACCGCCGCGAACGAGTCCGATCCTCTCACCGTCGACGAACTGCCACCGAGCACCGCAATCGTTCAGGCCGTCAACACGAGCGCGGACCGACCGGTGGCCGACCTCCCGCCGCTGTACGAGGTGGTCGATCCCGACGCGCTGGACGCGCTGTTCGCCGACGACGGGGCCTTCGGCGTCGTCACCTTCGAGTACGCCGGTCACGACGTGACCGTTCGGGCCGACGGGACGGTCGAGGTGGCGGAGATTCGGTGAGCGTCGGTCGGAAGTCCATGCCGTTGTTGTGAGCGTCCGGGCGACCGAGTGGTCCGAAGGACCCGGTAGGTCGCCCGGTTCACCGGACGAGCGAAGCGAGTCCGGCTTTTTTCATCGACGTTTTTTACGGGGTCGAGCGCTCGCTGTGCGAGCGCGAGGCCCTGGAGAAAAAAGGTCGCTAGAAATCAACGTCGGCGTCTTCTTCCAGCGAGCCGATGTCCTCGGTCGCTTCCTTCAGGCCGTCGTCGCGGACGGCGTCGGTCATCACCGTCGAGATGCCGGCGTCGTGGAGCACGTCCTCGTACTCGCTCTGGAAGCGCTGGCTGACCTGTCGGGCTGCTCGCTGGGCGTCGGCGACGCGCTGGTAGCGCTCCAGTGTGGCGTCGTCGAGGTCGAACTCCGCGGCGACCGCCTCGGGGTCGGTGTCGTCACCGTGGAGTCGCACCAGATCGAAGGGGGCGTCGGTGTCGGCCTCGCGCAGGAGGTGGAGGTCGGTGCGGGCCCGGAAGACGGTCTCGGGGTCCGCGTCGACGGCTTCGGCGATGGCCGCGTCGTCGTCGCCCTCGTAGTAGCGCTGGACCACCGTCACCAGCGCCGTGTCGTCGAGGTCGGTGTCGATCCCGAAGCGCTCGCGCAGCGAGTCGATCACGGCCAGCAGGCGCTCCTCGACCCCCTCGTCGTCCGAGAGCAGGGAGCCGTGCCCGGCCTCCTGGCGCTCGGTGACGGTGTCCTCGCCGGCCACGTCGACGAAGATATCGCGGAGTTCCTCGGTTTTTTCGTCCATCAGACATCTACATACGGGCTCTCGCGTAAAAGATTGTTGCGCGTCCGATCCGATGGTGCTCAGATAAGCAACCTCAGTCACCGACTTGCAGACACCGAAAGCCCTCGGCACGCTAGCCGGCTCTGTGGCGGATATTCTCCCTGCGGTCGAATAGTGCCGCCGCAGACCCGGCTACCGTACCTCGCCCTTCCATCCGCCAGGATTCGGCTGTTGGCCAGTCTAAACCCTGGCGGATGGAAGGGCGAGTGCAGTTGCGGGAACCCGGACCCCGCAAGCACCGACCGGAGCGTGGTTCAAAAGACGCCATCCGGCGTCTTTTGTCATCACGAAAGAGCCACAGGCTCTTTCGGTCGACAGCGTGGGTCCCGGGACCGCAACTGCACGAGGGCTTTCGGTGCCTTGTTCCCACCACTGCTGGTCTCTTATTTGAACACTACCCCCGATCCTCCCCTCGATTCGACAACTCCAAACACCGAAACCGTTCTCGCAGGACGGCGGGGGTTCGGAGCAAATTATAAGGGTTCGCCAGTTCGTGTTAGCACATGCCAATCGCGCTCCAGACGACCACGCGGCCGACGTTCTGGCAGATCGGGCCGGTGGGGAAGGCGGTCTTCTACTACCTCGCGGCGGTGGCGCTGCTCGTGTTCTTCTACGGCGTCTTCGAGCGCGTCACCCGCTACACACGCGGGAGCGAGGACCCATTTCCCCGACTCGACGACCTGCCGGGGCGGATCGTCTCGGGTGCGACACTCGCGCTCTCGAACGCCAAGCAGTACGACCGCGACATCGTCGGCGGCCTGATGCACACCTTCGTCTTCTGGGGCTTTCTCACCCTCTTGATCGGGACGACGATTCTGGGGATCGACATGGACCTCTACCGTCCGCTGACGGGCGAGAGCTTCTTCGTCGGCGACTTCTACCTCTCCTACTCGCTGGTGATGGACGCGATGGGACTCCTCTTCGTCGTCGGCGTCGGCGTGGCGCTCTGGCGGCGCTACGGCCGCCGGATGGAGCGCTTGCACGGTCGCCACACCTCGCGTGAGGACGACTACTTCCTCTGGTCGCTCTTTCTGCTGGGCGTCGGGGGCTATCTGACGGAGGCCGTCAGGATTCTCGGGACGAGCGCGACGCGGGACGTGAGCTTCGAGACGGTGAGTTTCGTCGGCTGGGCGGTCAAAGAGTGGCTGGTGATGGCGGGTATGACGCCCGAGATGGCCACCACCGCCTACCCCGTCGTCTGGTGGAGCCACTCGCTGCTGGCGCTTGCCTTCGTCGCGTGGGTGCCCTACGCGAAGCCGTTCCACATGCTCTCCTCCTTTGCCAACGTCGTCACGCGCGACGAGCAGGCGGGGGTCAGGCTGCCGGGCGTGCCCGCGGACGCCAGCCCCGACGAGATCGGTCCCAGCGAGGTCGACGACTTCTCGTGGAAACAGTTGCTCGATCAGGATGCCTGTACGAAGTGTGGCCGGTGTTCCTCGGCCTGCCCCGCCAAGGAATCCGGGCGACCGCTCGACCCCCGTGACGTGATCCTCGACCTGAAACAGTACCGCGAGCAGCGGGACGCCGGTGGCGAGGCCGTCGACATCGTGGCGGACGGCGGAACGTCCGTCATCGACAGCGCGACGATGGACTCGTGCATGGCTTGCATGGCCTGCATGGACGCCTGCCCGGTCGAGATCGAACACCTCACCCACTTCACGGAGATGAACCGCCGGCTGACGGAGTCGGGCCAGATGGACGAACACGTGCAGGACGCGATGATGAACGTCTTCCAGCAGGGCAACACCTTCGGCGAGCCAGAACGGAAACGCCCCGACTGGACCGAGGAACTGGACTTCGAGGTGCCCGACGCCCGCGAGGAGGCGGTCGACTACCTGTGGTACGTCGGCGACTACCCGAGCTACGACGACCGCAATCAGGCAATCGCGAAAGCCCTCGCTCGCGTATTCGAGGCCGCCGACGTGAGCTACGGCATCCTGTACGAGGACGAGCAGACCGACGGCAACGACGTGCGCCGGGTCGGCGAGGAGGGCCTCTACGAGATGCTCGTCGAGGACAACGCCGCCGCGATCCAGTCCTGTGAGTTCGACCGAATCGTCTGTACCGATCCCCACTCGTTCAACACCTTCAAACACGAATACCCGGAGTTCGAGGCCTGCGAGTGGACGGGCGACGACGTGGCCCACTACACGCAGGTGGTGGCCGACCTCGTGGAGACCGGCCGCCTCGACGTGCCGGCGACGCTCGATCACACCGTCACCTACCACGATCCCTGCCACCTCGGGCGGTACAACGGCGAATTTGCGGCGCCCCGAGAGCTGATCGACGCGACCGGGGTCGAACGGGTGGAGATGCCCCGGAACAGGGACGATTCGTTCTGCTGTGGCGGCGGTGGCGGGGGCCTCTGGATGGACTTCGAGGAGGAGACCAAGCCCAGCGAGGAACGGCTCCGGGAGGCGCTGGAAGATACGTCGGCAGGATCGGCGGTGGATCGCTTCGTCGTCGCCTGCCCGATGTGCATGACGATGTACGAGGACGGCCGGAAAACGGGCGACTACGAGGACGACCTCGAAATCGTCGGCGTGACTGAACTGCTCGCCGAAGCACTAGCGGATTCGAACTGAGCGAGCATCGCCTCCGACAACGCTGGGCACTGAACGCCTTCGCCACGCTCGCTAGCGAACAATTTGACGATTACCAGCCGAGCTAAGAACCGAAAGCCCTCGCCACGCTCGCGGTCGCTGAACAGGATATCCTCGGTCGCGCCGCTCCCTCGGATAGTGCCTGCTCAGACGACTCTCTGCCGGCGCGAGCGCGGCTCGCCCTTTCAATCCACCGAGGCCCGCACCGCCCGGCCCTTCCCCGTGCTCGCGCGATGAAACGCGCTCCCGGCCACTGCGGTGGTACGGTGGCTGCGGTGCGGTCAGGACGCGTGATTCGACCCGGACGGGTCGAATCCGGGGCGGAGTGGGGCCACTCTCGCGAGCGCGCTCCGTCGCGCTCGCACACTGCTGTTCCTGGTGGATTGAACGGGCGAGGCTCGGTCACGGCGTCTGCGTCGGCACTATCCGAGCGAGCGGAGCGAGTGAGGATATCCGTCACAGAGGGCGTGAGCGGGCCGAGGGCGTTCGGTTGGTGTTGACGGTGGCGTGGACTGCTGTCCGGGACGCGGATACTGAGAGAACGGTGACTAGCCTATCGTTCGCTAGCGGCAATTTCATTGCGCCGAGCGCCCGACCACGAGGTATGAATCAGGATCGCCGCCCCCGGCGACTCAGGACCGACGGCGTCCGCGGCCTCGTCAGCGAGACCGAACTCAGTGCGAGCGACCTCATCGCGCCGGTGTTCGTCGACGCCACCGCGGACGAACGAGTCCCCATCGAGACGATGCCGGGACACGAGCGGGTCCCCGTCGCGCAGGCGGTCGACCGGGTCGAGGAGGTCCGCGAGACCGGCGTCGAGGCCGTCATCGTCTTCGGTATCCCCGAGGACAAGGACGAGCAGGGCTCTCGCGCCTGGGCCGCCGACGGCGTCGTCCAGCGTGCCGTCGAGCGGATCACCGCCGAGACCGACGCCTACGTCATCACGGACGTGTGCCTCTGTGAGTACACCAGTCACGGCCACTGCGGCGTGATCGAGACCGACGCCGAAGACGACCCCACCCTGACCGTCGAGAACGATCCGACGCTGGACCTGCTCGCGAACACCGCCGTCTCGCACGCCCGCGCGGGAGCGGACATGGTCGCGCCCTCCAGCATGACCGACGGGATGGTCGGGGCCATCAGGGAGGGACTGGACGCCGACGGCCACGAGGACGTGCCGATCATGAGCTACGCCGCGAAGTACGAGTCGGCGTTTTACGGCCCCTTCAGGGACGCTGCCGACGGCGCGCCCGCCTTTGGCGACCGCCGGCACTACCAGATGGACCCCGCCAACGCCCGCGAGGCGATGCGGGAGGTCGAACTGGACGTGCAGCAGGGCGCGGACGTGCTGATGGTCAAGCCCGCGCTGCCCTATCTCGACATCGTCCAGGACATTCGCGAGGAATACGACCACCCCGTCGCCGCGTACAACGTCAGCGGCGAGTACGCTATGCTCCACGCCGCCGCCGAGAAGGGGTGGCTCGACCTCGAGGCAGTCGCCCACGAGTCGCTGCTCTCGATCAAACGGGCCGGTGCGGACCTGATCCTCACCTACTTCGCCGAGGATATCGCCCGGCAGTTGTGAGGCCGTTCGACGCCGCCCAGTCCTGACGACGCAGCTGACATTCTCGACCCGAAACACCTTCGGTCCCGCCTGTCCCAGTGGCGGGTATGCAGCGACGATTGGTCCCCGTCGCCGTCGCACTCCTCGCCGTCGCCGCGTTCGCGGTCGCGGCGGGATCGCTCGACACGGTGGCGACCGACGGCCCGCGACTCGAATCGCCCGAGGGCTCGCTCGACGATGTCGACGAGCGGGCCGGTGCCAGCCGTGCCGGTGCGTCGAGTCCCGACGGTCCCGGCTGTCAGAACTGCCCCGACGAGGTCACGCTGCGGTCGCTCCTGGCCGACTGGCTCCCGACGGTGCCGCCGCCGGTCGTGCTCGTCGCGGCGACGATCGGCTGTGGCCTGCTCGCGCTGATCGCCCGCGGCGGCGCTGGGGCGAGCGAGTGGTCCACCGACGAGGCCGGTGACGCCGCCGAGCCACCGCGGCCCGGCGACGACCGTGACCCGACGACCTACGCCACCGGTGACTCACCCGCCGACAGCCCGGTCTTCCGGGCGTGGCGGGACACGCTGGGCCGGATCGAGGCCGACCGGCCGGGCGGCACGACGCCGGCCGAGTGCGCCGAGATCGCCCACGAGCGGGGCTGGGACGCCGACAGCGTGGCGACACTGACGGCGCTGTTCCGGCGGGCGCGCTACGGCGGGGAGATCGACGATGCCGACACCCGGCGCGCACGAGCGGCCGCCGATCGACTGGAGGACCAGCGATGATCCGCGACCGACGCCGGGGGGAGCGATGACCCGTCGTGGCCCACTGGCGGTCGGCCTCGTCGCCATCGCCGCCGCCCTCGTCCTGACGCTCCATCCGACCCTGCTCTCGGGCGTGCCGGCGTCGCTCGTCGTCGTCCTCGCGGTGCTTGCCGCCGGCGGCATCGGCGTACTGGGCCTGCTCGCTCGCGCTACCGACGGCCCGAGCAGCGAGTCGCTCGTCGACGGGGACGCCACCGTCCGGGTGCCCGGTGACGGGATCGACGAGCGCCTCGATGGGGTCGCCAGCGACGAGGCCGAGCGCGAGCGACTCCGCGAGAGGATCGAGACCGCCGCCGTGGACGTGCTGGTCCGCCGGACCGGCTGTTCGCGCGACGAGGCCCGAGAGCGCCTCGCGGCGGGGGAGTGGACCGACGACGAACTGGCCCGGTCGCTGTTCGACGAATCGGCGACTCCGGGCGTGGGTGGCCGGTTCCGGGCGCTCGTGACCGGCCGCACCCGGTTCGAGCGGGCGACCGAACGGGCCGTCGAGGAACTACTGGAGCGTGAGCCATGACTGACGGCATCGCAACGCTCCGGGCTGGACCCACGGAGCGCTGGCGCGGACTGCTGGGTGGGACCCTGCTCGCGGCGGCGGCCGGCCTCGTCACCGGGTCGGCCGGACTGGTCCTGCTGGCCGGCGTCGGGACGGCACTGCTGGCCTACGGCCGGGTCGTCACGCCGCCGCCGGCGACGCTGTCGGTCGAGCGCGACTGTACGCCCGCCGACCCCGACCGGGACGAGCCAGTCACCGTCGAACTCACCGTGACGAACGTCGGCGAGCGGACGCTGTCGGACGTGCGCGTCGTCGACGGCGTCCCCGACGGCCTCACGGTCACCGACGCCACCCCTGCCGTCGGCACGGCACTGCGGCCCGGCGGGTCGGTCACCGTCACCTACGAGATCCGTGGCTCCCGGCCACGCTACCGGTTCGAGCCGGTGACGGTCGTGCTGCGGGACGTAGCCGGCGTCGTCGAGCGCCGGGTCGAGTGCCCGGTCGACGACGAGATCGGGTGGGCTACCGGCGAGGCGACGGTCCCGCTCGCCCCGAAGCAATCGCTGGTCCCGGGTCCGCTGCCCGTCGAGGACGGCGGCGACGGGGTCGCCCTCCACGCCGTCCGCGAGTACCAGCCCCGCGATCCGCTCCGGCGGATCGACTGGCGACACCGCGCCAAGACCGGCGACTTCGCCACCGTCGAGTACCAGCGCGAACGGGCGGCGACGGTCGTCGTCGTCGTCGACACCCGTCCGGCCGCCGACCTCGCGCCCGGCCCCGGCGAACCGACGGCCATCGACCGGAGCGTCGACGCGGCCGGCACGCTCGTCGACACACTCCTCGACGCCGGCCACCGGGTCGGTCTCGCGGCGCTGTCCCCGCCGACGCTGGTCGACCCCGCGACGAGCGAGCGCCACCGCCGCCGGTGTCACGAGCGACTGGCCGGGCCGGCGTTCTCGGCTGACGACGGGGGCGACGGGACCGACGACGCTGCCGGGCCGATAGCGACGGACTCGCCCGGCGACGGCGAGGTCCGAGCGGCGGCCGACGGCGGTACCGCAGCGGACGACACGACCGAGGCGGGCGACGGCAGCGACGATGCCGACGGCGCTGAGATGGTTGACAGCACCGACGAGACCGACACCACCGCCGCGGTCGACACGCTCTGCGATCGACTCCCCGCGACCGCGACGGTCGTCCTGTGCTCGCCGCTGTGTGACCGAGCCAGTACGACCGCGGCCCGCCGGCTGGCCGCCCGGAGCGCCGGGCTCACCGTCGTCAGCCCCGACCCGACGACGACCGGCACCGCCGGCCGCGGACTGGCCCGTCTCGAACGCCGGACACGACTGCGCCGACTCCGGGGCGAGGGCGTGGCGGTGCTGGACTGGCAGCCGGGTGAGTCGCTCGCTCGTTCGCTGGCCGCTGCGGGGTGGTCGGCGTGAGGACTGGACGGTTGTCCACCGTGGCTGCACTCGCCGCCGCGACGGTCGCGACGCTGCTGGCGAGCGTGTCGACGCTGACCACCGTCCTCGGTTTCGCCGGCATCGCCGTCCTCGTCGCCGGACTGTGGCGGTGCTCGCGCCCGGTCGTGACCGTCGCCGCCCTCTGTCTGCTCGGGGCGACCTTGCTGGCCGGCGGCGTGAGCACTCGGCCCGGCCTGACGCTGCTGGCCGGTGTCGCCACGCTGCTTTCCTGGACGTTCGCCCAGACGGCCGTCGACCTCGATCACGCGCTCGGGGAGTCGCCGACCGGACGGCTCGAACGGACTCACGTCGCCGGCACGACCGCGCTCGTCGGCGGTTGTGGGGTCGTCACGTACGCGTTGTACACGATCGAATGGGGCCAGCTACCGCCGCTGGCGGTCGCCGCGCTGCTGGTCGGTGCGGTCTCGCTGGTCGGTGCCCTGTGGGACTAAGGACTGCTCGGGCGCGCCGATCCCGAGAACTGCTGGTGTTCAACTGTTTCGCTCGTCACCCACCCCCGATGACCCCTAATATTGGCGGCGCGCGCGAGCGAATCGCCCCCTCAAACCCCGAATCGCCCGTTTTGGCGGTTGACGAACGTTCGAAAGTCCCGCTGAACAACGCCGTTTTTCTGGACGGAATACAACCTTATATCGATAATATCATGCTCTAATCTGGACGGCCGTCTACCCAATCGGCCCTTATTTGGGGTATTGTAAAGCCAATCCTTATGTAGGGCTACGGCCACCCCTCTGGCGTGAACGAGTTGACGAAGACGGTGGTTGAGACGATAAAGTTGGACATTCAAACGCAATCACAACACGATCCAAAACGATGACGTACGAACTACTCCAAGCAGTCGATGTCGGTGCGGTGGCAAGTAGCGTAAACTTCACCTGGATACTGGTGGTGACGTTCCTGATCTTCTTCATGCACGCGGGCTTCGCGATGCTGGAAGCGGGTCAGGTCCGCTCGAAGAACGTCGCAAACCAGCTCACGAAGAACCTGCTCACGTGGTCGGTCGGTGTGGTGGTGTTCTTCCTCATCGGTGCCGGCGTGAGCTCGCTGGTCGGTGGCGGCAGTTTCAGTTGGGTCCCGAACAGTTCCCCGGGTTCCTGGGCTAGCTCGTGGCTGTACGGTGCCGTCTTCGCGATGACGGCCGCGACGATCGTCTCCGGGGCGGTCGCCGGCCGCGCGAAGCTCCGTGCCTACGTGGCCTACACGTTCCTGCTGGCGGCGGTCATCTACCCCGTCGTGACCGGCCTCACCTGGGCCGGCGGCCACATCAGCTTCGGCGGCGCTGTCTTCCAGGACTTCGCCGGTGGCATGATCGTCCACGGCATGGGCGGCATCGCTGGCCTCACGGCGGCCAAGGTCCTCGGTCCGCGCATGGGCCGGTACAACGAGGACGGTAGTGCGAACGTCATCCCCGGTCACTCGATGACCTTCGCCGTGCTGGGGACGCTGATCCTCGCCTTCGGCTGGTACGGGTTCAACGTCGGCACGGCCGCGATCTTCAACACCGACGCCTCCGGCGCGATCACCAGCTTCAACGGCGCCGTCGTCGGCCGCGTCGCACTGACGACCACGCTCGCGATGGCGATGGGCGCGATCGGTGCTGGGTCCGTCGCCTGGGCCCGCACTGGCAAAGTCGACACGCTGTACGTCGCAAACGGTCTGCTGGCCGGTCTGGTCGGCATCACCGCGATCCCGAACGCGTCGACGTGGTGGGGCGCACTGGCTGTCGGCCTGCTGGCCGGCGCACAGCTCCCCTTCGTCTTCGAGTTCGTCGAGAAGACGCTGAAGATCGACGACGTGTGTGCGGTCTTCCCCGTCCACGGCAGTGCCGGTGTGCTGGGGACCCTCGCGTTCCCGTTCGTCGCTGAGTCGAGTCGCTACAGCGCCCTCGTCGGTGACGCGTCGATGGTCTCCTCCTTTATCGCACAGCTTGCCGGTGTCGTCATCATCGGCGCGTGGACGATCGCCGCGACCGCTCTCGTCTGGTACGGCTTCAAGATGGTCGGTCAGGCACGCGTCACGCCCGAACACGAACAGGAAGGCCTGGACGTGTCCGAGCACGGCGTCGAAACGTACCCCGAATTCGGTGGCGGCGAGAGCGTTGTCGCCGACGGTGGCTCCCCCGCGAACTTCTCCGAGGTGAACAACGATGACTGACGAAGACGAAGAACGAGAGATCAAGATGATCGTCGCAATGGTGCGTCCCGACAAGCTCGGCGACGTCAAACAATCGCTCGCGGAAGTCGGCGCGCCGTCGCTGACGGTGACGAACGTCTCCGGCCGCGGCTCCCAGCCCGCAAAGAAGGGGCAATGGCGCGGCGAGGAGTACGTCGTCGACCTCCACCAGAAGGTCAAGATCGAGACCGTCGTGGCCGACATCCCGGCCAACGACGTGGTCGAGGCGATCAAGGAAGGCGCTCACACCGGCGAGCCCGGTGACGGGAAGATCTTCGTGATCGACGTCGAAGACGCCGTACAGGTCCGCACGGGAGAACGCGGACCGGATGCCGTCTGATCGGCGTATGAAGATCGACGACACCGAGCGACAGATCATCAACGCCCTGCTGCGGGACGGCCGCGCCACTTCCCGCGAACTGTCGGCCGCGACCGGCATCGCCGAGCCGACCGTCGCACAGCGCGTCGATCAGCTCGAGACCAGCGGCGTCGTCAGCGGCTACGAACCCCGGATCGACTACGCCAGTCTCGGCTACGACGTGACCGCCGTGTTCAAGCTGACCGTCGACGGTGACGGCCTCCCCGCGGTCGCCGAGCGGCTCGGCGACCACGAGCGGATGATCGGCGTCTACGAGGTCACCGGCAGCCACGACGTGGTCGCCATCGGGAAGTTCACCGACACCGCCGAGATGAACGAGCAGATCAAACAGCTGCTGACCGACGACGACATCACCGGCGTCGAGACCTCGGTGGTGCTCAACGCCGTCGAGGAGTACGGGCAGTTTCAGCTGGAACCGAACGAGTAGCGTTGCGCGGCCACCAACGGTCGACGGGCCCCGCTTGCGGTGCTCGTCCCTTCTCTGGCCCCGAGTATCAGTCGCTGAAATCCCGGCGGTGCGGTTAAGCGACTGGCCGGCAACTCCGGCGTATGGGCCTGCAAGTCGACGTGCGGAAATTAGATCTTTTCAACAAGATGGCCAAGGAGGGGTCGGGGACCGTCGCCGACCACCTCTCACAGCTCACCGGCGTCGAGGCGTCGGTTCGCACCTCACAGATCAACTTCCTCGATATCGGCGACGTGAAGACTCACCTGGGCGACGAGGAACGGATCGGTATCTACGTCGAACTGACCGAAGCCCCCGGTGGCTACGTCCTGTTCGTCCTCGAACCCGACGACGGCAAGCACCTCGCCGGCCAGATGATGGGCGGTATGGGCGGTGGCGGTGACGACGAGGGGTTCTCCGCCATGGAGAAGTCGGCACTCCAGGAGATCGGCAACATCATGACCAGTGGCTTCATCGACGGCTGGGCGAACGTACTCGACGCGACCATCGACATGACCACCCCCGAGCTACTGGTCGACGACACCTCGACGATCATCGACGCCATGGGCGGGTGGCCCGACTCCGATCTCGTGTTCGTGATCGACTCTCACATCGTGGCCGAGGGCGACGACATCGGCCTCACGGTCTACACGTTCCCACAGCTAGAGAACCTGGTCGACATGATCCAGGACATCGATCTGGACACCGACGTGAAAGCCGACACCACCGCCGACGACCTGCTGTAGCGACGGTCGAGTAAGCCGGTCTTTCGCTCCCCGTTCGGTCCATAACAAAGCACCGAACGCCGGTGGATCGGGACGGAGCTATGACTGAATTCACAGACGACGACGTGGGCAAACGCGTCGTCAACGCGAACGGTGATACCATCGGGCTGGTCTCCGGCGTCGACTCCGGATCGGCCTACGTCGATCCCGACCCCGGACTGACAGCGAAGATACGCTCGCGACTGGGCTGGGACGACATCGACGAGAACGACTACGCGCTCGACTCCTCGCACGTCGACGCCGTCACGGACGACGAGATCCGGCTCTCGCGGTGATCACTCCGCCGGTGGCGTGATGACGATTCGCCCGTCGCCGTACACCGTCACCCGGTAGTGCTGGACGGTAAAGGCGACGTGGCCCCCTTCTCGGTCCCTGTCGTCGCCCGGCGCGAAGATGCGGTCGAGCGCGTCCGGGTCGACGCTGTCGTACAGCGTGAAACCGGTCTCGGACACGTCGCTCCCCATCACGTCGGCCAGCGCGTGGATGACGGTCGTACTGAGCTTGCTCGTCCCGTCCGGGTCGTGAGTCGTCACGTAGTTGGGCTGGTCGGTCTCTCGGGGCGGTGTCCGCCCACCGGTGTCGGGCAACCGACCGTTGTTTGGCGTCGGCATTCGCGTACCAGTCAGAAAGCAGTGGACCGATGAAAGTCTTCTCCCTGTTCGCGCCAGCCGCCCCGTGAGGAGACATCGAAGCCGGCGATTACTCCCAGTTTCGGGCTGTAGCGCGGCGTTACCGCCTTGAACAGTCCTCTTGGTTTATGCCGTCGCCGAGTCCCCAGTCGGGTGCCGCGAACGCGAGTTCTACAACCATGAACAACTCACCAGCAGACGACACACAGTCTCGTTCGGCCAACCAGCGCGCCACGCAGCGAGCGATCAGGTTCCCGATCGAGCAGACGATGCGGTTCCAGAGCGAGGCCGCACAGCTGTTCGTCGACAGCATCGAAACCGGATCGGCCGTCCAGCAGCGGGGCCTCTCGCTGGCGACTGATCTGGCCCGCAACTACGCCCGGACGCTCGAACGAACGACCCGCGACGCCGGTGAGTTCGCGACGGCGAGCGCCGACGCGTTCCAGTCTCCAGCGATCACCGGCGGCCAGCAGGCACCCCAGCAGGCCCAACAGCCGACAGCACCCCAGCAGATGGCTCCCCCGCAGACGGTACAGTACGGCGGCCAGCAACCACCTCAGCAGGTCGCTCAGCCACAGTCCCAGCAGTACGGCGGAGGGACAGGACAGCCCCAGTCCGAGCAACCGCAATACGCCGGCCAGCAGCCCCAAACCGGCCAACAGCAGCAGTTTGCCCAGACTCAGCCCGGCCAACAGCAGCAGTTCGCCCAGCCCGGACAGGGGCAGGCACAGTACGGCGGGCAGCAAGCACCTCCACAGCGACAGTACGACCCACAGCAGTCGACGCAGTCGCTCCAGCAGGCACCGCCCCAGCAGCGTGAGTCCCAGTCCTCCGAGTCCTTCGAGAGCCCGATCCAGCAGTAACGATGCACGATCCAAACCAGTCCTGGCAACAGCCCCAATCGACGTACAGCCAGCCGCCCCAGTACCAGCCCCAGAGGACACCACCACAGGGCCAGCAGGCCCCGCCCCAGTCCCAGCAGTCGCCACAGTGGCAGGGCCAGCAGAATCAGCAACCACGACAGACCCAGCCGCCACAGCAAGCGCAGCCATCGCAGCGATCCCCCCAGCAGACCCAACCACTGCAACCGCAACAGCAGGCCCAGCAACCCTCCCAACAAGCCCGACCGCCCGATCCCTCGATGGCCCGGCCACAGCTTCGATCCGTGTCGGTCGAACAGATCGTCCAGACCGACCTCGTGACGGTGCCGGCGTCAGCGACCGTCGCGACGATCAGCCAGACGATGGCCAGCGAGGACGTGGGCACGGTCGTCGTCGTCGACGACGGCGCGCCACTCGGGATTATCACCGATCGCGACCTGGCGCTCGCGCTCGCGGAAGGCACTGACGTGGCCGGCCGACAGGCCGGGCAGTTCGTCGACGGCACGCTCCAGACCGGCTCGACGGAGATGAGTGTCTTCGACGCGCTCGAACGGATGCAGTCGGCGGGCATCCGGCGACTCCCCATCGTCGACGAGAACAACGCGATCCGCGGCATCGTCGCGCTCGACGACGTCCTCGTCCTGCTCGGGGAAAAACTCCAGGCCGCGACAGAGATCATCCGCATACAGTCACCGCGACTGTAGGCGGTACGATCGGTCTAGGCGACGTACGAGACGGGTAACTACGCCCCAGTCCGTGGAAGTCGCGCTATGACTCTCACACCACTCGTCTCGTCCCTCCCGCTCCAGTTGGGCGGCGACCTGCTCGAGTTGGCGATCCTCTTTTTCGTCCTCGCCGTCGTCGCGGCGATCCTCGGCGCGCGTGAGGTCGCCGGCCTCACCATGGAGATCGCCAGATGGCTGGTCATCATCTTCCTCGTGCTGGCGGTGCTAACCGTCCTGTTCTGATGGGACAGCCTCCGCCGTAGCTGTCGCTGACGATGGACGAACTCGACGCCGACCCCCGCAGGAACCAGCCGGGGGACCGGCGTCACGAAAGGAGCAACCGCAGACGCCACACGAGGTGGCGTCAGGTGCACCAGCGACATCAGTCAACACCCGCCGGCTCCGGCGACAACGACCGACAAGCGGTCGTCGGGGTCGCCGGCGGTCGGCTAGTCAGCCGTCGCTGACTTTGGTGTTGACGAGCGACAAGCGCTCGTCAGATGCGTCAGCGACATCAATCATCCGCCGACAACGGCGTCCCATCCGCCGCAGTCGGTGCGGGACTCTCACCGTCGTCGAAGGGGTACCAGGAGCTCTTGGCGTCGTAGAGGCAGGGGTCCTCGTACCCCTCGGCCTCCTCGGGTTCGGCGAGTTCGACGATGGTCTCGTGGCCCGTCGCGTCGACCCACTCGCGGAAGGTCTGGCCGTCCTCTCGCAGGGCGGCGTAGGCCTCGATCAGGTTCTTGAGCATCCCCGGCAGTTCGTCGGCGGGCACGCGCTGGCGGACCCACTCGATGAACGTGGGGTTCTCGCCGATGCCGCCGCCGACGCCTACGTCGACGGCCTCGACCATCTGGCCGTCCTTGCGGGCGCGCATCCCCTGTAGGCCGATGTCGGCGGTCATCGCCTGGCCGCAGTCCGCGGTACAGCCCGAGAAGTGCATCTTGATCCGGTCCACGTCGTCGGGCACGTCCACGTTGTCACGCATCCAGCGCAGCAGGACTGCCATCCGGGCTTTGGTCTCGGTCAGCGCCAGCGAGCAGAACTCCGTGCCGGTACAGGCCATCGCGCCCTGCTCGAAGGGGCTTGGCTCGGGCGTGTACTTGGAAAGCAGCGACTCGCCCAGCAGGGCGTCCACGTCGTGTTCGGGCACGTCCATGATCAGGGGGTTCTGCCGTCGCGTGAGACGGATCTCGCCGGAGCCGTACTCCGTCGCCAGATCGGCGAGTTCGATGGCGTCGGCCGCGGGTAGTCGTCCGACGGGGACGCTGAGCCCGACGTACTTGCTGTCGTCTTTCTGGTCGTAGACGCCGACGTGGTCGTGTGCGCCCCGTTCGGTGGGCTTGCCGGCGTTGTAGGTGTACTCGCCGCGGAAGTCGGTGCCCTCGTGCTCGAACTCGAAGTCGAGCCGTTCGTCCAGTTCCTCGCGGATCTTCTCGGTCCCCCAGTCGTCGACGAAGAAGCGCGCGCGGTTCTTCGAGCGGTTCTGGCGGTTCCCCTCCTCGTGGTACAGTTCGACGAACGCCCGCACCGTCTCTTTGGCGTGTTCGGGGCGCACGAACAGGTCCAGCGGCCGGGCCTTGCGTGGCTGGCGGCCGCCGGTGCCACCGCCGACGCGGACGTTGAACCCCTCGACTTCCTCGCCGCCGATGAATTTGTGGGCCGGCTCCAGCCCGATGTCGTTGATCGAGTCCTGGGCACACCCCTGGCGACACCCCGTCACCGAGATGTTGAACTTCCGGGGCATGTTACAGAGGTCGTCGTCCCCGCGGATGTCTTCCTGAATCTCGTCGAGTAGCTCCCGGCTTTCGACGTACTCTTCGGCCTTGCCCGCGACCGGACAGCCCGAGATGTTGCGCATCGTGTCCCCGCCGGCCGACCGCGATGAGACGCCGGCGGCCTCCAGTTTCTCCCAGATCTCCGGGATGTCTTCGAGTTTGAGCCAGTGCAGTTGGATCGATTGGCGCGTCGTCAGGTCGATGTAGCCGTTGCCGAACTCCGGGTTCTCGACGGGGCCCTGCGCGTACTCGCGGGCCACCTCGCCGATCGCTCGCAGTTGGCCGGGTTCCAGCACGCCCCCGCAGTTGGTCAGACGCATCATGAAGTACGACTCCTGGCCCGACCGCTGGTGGAACACGCCCCAGAACTTGAACCGCGAGAACCACTCGTCGCGTTCGTCCTCGGGGATCGAGTCCCAGCCGCGTTCGGCGAACTCCTCTAGCTTCGCTCGAACGTCGTCACCGTACAGTTCTCCTTTCCAGTCTTCCTTCTTGTGTGCCATCGTTGTGAGTGTATGTTTTGAAATGTCGCAGATATCTTCACGAGCGTCTGCTATTCTACGTTGTTAGCATCCGTCTCCCCACACATAATCCTAAGCGTTGAAAAGATACGCATTTAGTCCCCTTCTGTAGACGAACGTCCGAACTACAAGGACCTTAAGGACGTATTTGGGGAGGATATCGGTTTATTCTGGACGATTGTTGGTGTAGCTCACCCGCTGGGATCGCTGATGACGGACGTGGTCGGTGCGCGTGAGGACTCGGCGCTCAACGCCGCTTGGCCGACGGCGCTGGCGTCGACGACGACGGGGTCGATCTGTGCGAGCAGGTCGTACAGCCGGTCGGAGCCAGTCGCCAGCGTCCGCTCGGCGGCCTGTCTGCCGGCGTACCGGTCGTAGACGGCGTGGAGCGGGTAGAGATAGCCGTCGGCCTGTGGCACCGCCGCCGTGTCGACGGTCTCGAACAGCGACGCCAGCAGATCACCGTTCACCTCGGCCGTAGTACAGTCGAACACGGCGACGGCCGATCCGGTCGCGATCCGAAACCCGGTTCGCAGCGCCGCAATCGGGCGATACTCCGAGCCGGGTTCGACCGCCAGCCGGTGGTCGATGTCGTCGAGCGCGTCGGTCACGGCGTCGCGCTGGTCGGACGTACAGCTGACGACTAGTTCGTCGACCGACTCGGGCATCTGCTCGGCGATCCGACGGACGGTCGCCGTTCCGTCGACCGTGGCCAGTTCGCCGGGGGCGGCCGATCCCTCCCCGGCGAGGACGAGCGCGGACCGCATCAGTCGTCACCGGGGGCTGCCGGCGGTCCCTGGCTCGTCTCCACGAAGCCGGCGGTGTTGGCGACTTTCGCGATCTCCGGGCGGAACACCCACGCAGCGAGGACGACGATGGGGATCATCGACACTGCGACGACGGAGTAGCCGATGTGGAGGTTCGCGAGCCACGGCGCGGAGTAGACGAGCGGGTAGACGATCCCACCGACGGTGCCGATCCCGCCGACGACGCCCGCGACGGCCCCGGAGCTGTTGGGGAACATCGCCGGCACCTGTGCGAAGATCGACCCCTCCGCGAAGGCACAGGCCGTGCCGACGATGAAACCGGCACCGACGGCGGTCAGCACTACGCCCGACATTCCTGCCAGCGTCATCCCGAACATCGAGACGACGACGAAACACAGCGTGACGAACGTCCACTGCTCGCGGTAGCGGCCCGTGAACCACGGCAGGATGTTCTTCTCCTTGCGGGCGAGTACGTCGCTGACGTAGCCGCCGATCGGTCGCAACAGCCCCGCGGCGACCGAGAACGTCGCCGCGAAGGTGCTCGCGAGCACGAGGTTGTTGGTGTCGAACCCTTCGCGGTAGTAGGTCGCGAGCCAGCCGTTCATCGACAGTTCGAGACCGAAGGTCATCACGTAGGCCAGCGCGAGCACGACCGTCCCGTAGCGGGTGGCCGTGTGGACCCAGTCCTTCAACGACGCGTTGTCGGCGGTCGCCTGCCGCTTCTCCTCGGATTTGGCGGCCTCGCCGAGCGTGTAGTAGGCGACCGCGAGGATCAGCGAGCCGATGCCGGTGTAGAAGAAGGCCGCTCGCCAGTTCGTCGCGAAGATCGGTCCCGACCACCCCGAGCTAAAGAGGCGCGGGAGCAAGAGCGCGCCGCCCGCGGCCCCGGCGTTGCCGATGCCGGCGTAGATCCCTTCGGCGGTGCCGAGCTGTTCTTCCGGGAACCACTCGGCGACGTGCTGGATGCCGATGACGAAGGTGATCCCCGCCGTCGCCACGATCAGTCGCGTGATGAAGAAGATCGTGTAGTCCTGTGCGAACGCCGAGGCGATCGAGAACACCCCGACGTAGGCCAGCACGATGGCGAACACGGCCGGCGCGCCGAACTTGTCGGAGAGCCAGCCGGTCAACATTCGGCCGAACGGTGCGAGCCAGATGGCCGAACTCGCCAGGATCCCGATCTCGGCCAGTGAGAGGCCGAACTCCTCGGCCATCGGCCCCGTGAAGGGCGCGAAAGAGAACCAGATCAGAAAGGAGAAGTTGAACCCGACCGTCGCGAGCACGAGCGTCCGCCACTTGGTCATCTTGATCAGTCCCATCGGCGTGCACCTCCGGCACTGCCACTCCCCCACTCGCGCGAACTATCACGAACGTCCATTTCCGATCGAACGTCTATATTTTCACTAAATTCCATCGTAACCGTTCACCTATGTACAGATGAGTCACTCGTATTCAACCCATATAGTGCTAGTCGTTGAATATTGAAAGCATTAGGGCAGTACCGTTCACGGTCGGCCAATATTAGGAGGGATATGTTCTGTTTAAGGGCGTAAAACGTCGAGAAAGTGGACGCGGAACTGCCCGACCCGCCGGTTCTAGTCTGGGAGCAGTTCGCACGGTCGGTCGTCGAGGGAGGATCGACTGCGCGAGCGCTCGTGCTACGGAGATGGCATCGAGAAACGGCTGTTCGGGTTCTCTTTCCCCGCAAAAACGGCCGACAGGCCGTGTCGCTAAGGGCTGGTCAGTCGTCGGCGGTCACTGGCGCGCGCTCGACCGGGTCGTCCGATCGGGTGGGAGAGACGAGTCGGATCGCACACTGCTTGAAGTTGGGTTCCTTCGACTGGGGGTCCAGCGCGTCGATCGTCAGGCGGTTGGTCGCCGGGTGGTGGATCGGCAGCCAGACGAGTCCCTCGGGGACGGCCGGATCGGGTTCGACGGCGGCCTCGGCCCCGCCCCGCCGGGAGACGACAACGGTGGTCCCGTCGTCGACGGCGTCGTATTCGGCGATCGTCTGGGGGTTGATTCGCGCACGGACGGGACCGGGGTCCTCGACCGACCGCGACCGGATCCCCGTGTTGTAGCCGTCCGGTTCCCGCGCGGTCGTCAGCGTCAGCGGGTACTCCTCGTCGGCGGGTTCGGGCAACTCGCCCTGCTGACCGGTCGAGAACTGTGCCTTCCCCGAAGGGGTCGGGAACGACCACGACTCGCCCCGGTCGTCCTCGCGCTCGTAGTAGCGGTAGCCGCCGCCGCTGTCGGCGTCGGGCGCGGGCCAGCGCACCGCTTTCTCCTCGTCGAGTCGGTCGTAGCTGATCCCGCTCATGTCGGCGACGGTGCCGGCGGTCATGCCCGCGAGTTCGTCGAAGACGGTCCGGGGGTCGGGGTCGGCGTCGTCGAACAGGTCGGGGAACAGACGCGCGCCGACGGTGGTGATGATCCGCAGGTCGCTCCAGACCCCGCTGGGCGTCTCCGTGGCTGCTCGCACGCGTGAAACTGTTCGTTCCATGTTCGTCGTCGTCCCCTCGGACTCGCCCCACGTCGCCGCGGGCAACACCACGTCGGCGATGTCGGTCGTCTCCGAGTGGAAGGCGTCCTGTGCGACGACGAACGTGTCTTCGAGGCGCTCTTTGGCCGCGCTGGCGTCGGGCATCCCCGCGACGGGGTTGGTCGCGACCGCCCAGACGGCGTCCACGTCGTCGTCGATGGCTGCGATGGTTCCGACCGGCCCGGGGCCGGCGCTGTCGGGGAGTCGTTCGACCGGAATTCCCCACTCGTCGGCGACGAACTGGCGTTCGTCGGGGTCCTCGAAGGGACGCTGGCCGGGCCAGGTGCCCTTGCAGGAACACACCCGCGTCCCCATCGAGTTGGCCTGCCCGGTCAGCGAGAACGGGCCGCCGCCCGGCCGCAGATTACCGGTGGCGAGCGTCAGGTCGATCAGCGCCCGCGAGAGCTCGGTCCCCTGGACGTGCTGATTGACGCCCATCCCCCAGTAACACAGCGCCCGGCCGTCGAAGGCGTCGGCCAGCAGTTCGATCGTCTCCTCGTCGACGCCGGCCTCGGCCGCCGCTTCCTCGCTCGCCGGCAGCGACGCCCGGAGGTCGTCGAACCCCTCGGTGGCCTCGGCGACGAAGGCTTCATCGATCCGGTCGGTCTCGACCAGTCGCGCGAGGACGGCCCGCGCCAGTGCGAGGTCCTGTCCTGGGTCGGGTGCGACGTGTTCGTCGGCGTCCTTCGCGGTGCCGGTCTCGACGGGGTCGACGACGACGATATCGGCGTCGTCGTCGCCGGCGGCCATCCTGATCCAGCGGAACATCACGGGGTGGGCCGTCGCCGGGTTCGCCCCCCAGATCACGTGGGCGTCGGCGTCCTCAATGTCCTCGTACGTGCAGGGCGGGGCGTCGCTGCCGAACGCCTGGTAATACGCGGTCACGGCGCTGGCCATACACAGCGTCGTGTTGGCGTCGTAGTACGGCGTCCCGAACCCGCCGCGGGCGACCTTGCCCAGCGCGTAGGCGGCCTCGTTAGTCTGCTGGCCGCTGCCCAGCACGGCGACCTCGCCGTCGTCGTCGGCCCGGCGGAACGCCTGCAGGGCCTCGGAAAGCGCCACGTCCCACGTCGTCGAGACGAGTTCGCCGTTCCGGCGCACCATCGGTCGGTTCAGCCACTCGCCGTCGGGATCCTGAGTCTCGTCGACCCCGCGCTGACAGGCCAGCCCCTGATTGACCGGGTGGGCGGCGTCACCGCGGACCGTGTCGATCCCGTTACCCACGTCCGCGCCCCGTTGCAGGTGGCCACAGCCCACGGCACACCGCATACAGGTCGTCGGTATCCAGTCGCTCATCGTTCACGATCGTTGATTCGATATACTTCTTGACGATCCATACGATATTCTACTATCTAATGGGTGAGTGTGCACCCTCAAAATTCTGCGGATTGCAAACGAACGTATTCGGGGTAGAAAATTAGAATATCGAAAGCATCTGATGTCGCTTATCGCTCGTGTGCCCAGACGGCGTCCTCGACGGTGACTTCCTTCTTGAACAGCGGTACCTCGTCTTTGAGGCGGTCGATACCGTCCTCGACGGTTCGGAACGCCTCTCGGCGGTGGCCCGCCAGCACGACGACGAAGACGATGTCCTCGCCGGCCTCGACGACGCCGGTGCGGTGGTACAGCGCGACCTCGAAGACGCCCTCGCGGGCTTCCAACTCCTCGCGGAGCGCCGCCATGCGTTCGTCGGCGACGCCCTCGTACTTCTCGAATTCGAGGAACTCCGTCGCCGGATCGTCGGGGTCGTCGTGTTCGCGCACGCGCCCCGTGAACGTGGCGATGGCCCCGGCGCGGTCGCTGTCGGCCGAGCGCTTGACCCGCGCGACGAGCGACCCGAGCGTCTCGTATGGTTCGCAGTCGTGGACCGCTTCGACGACCTCGCTCACGTCGACCGCGTCGGCGTCCTCGCCCGCGACCAGTCGCTCGCCCCCGTGCTCGCGCCCGCCGAGCGCGACCGTCGGAATCCGGGCCTCGCTGTACCCCTCGACCAGCGCGTAGTCGTAGTCGGGTGCCAGTTCGGCCAGCGTCGAATCGAGGTCCCGGTCCGCGCCGGTCGCGAACCACTCCCCGTCGGCGATGCCGTATGTCGCCGCCGCGCCCGCCCCGCGGTGTCTGGCCGTGTCTTTCCCCGCGGTGTCGATGTCGAACCCGCCGCTCGCGTGCTTGACCGTCGCGACCTGCCCCCGATCTGCGAGGCGCTCGCACAGCCGTTCGACCAGCGTCGTCTTCCCCGAGTCCGAGGGGCCGACGATCCCGAGAACGTACATATCGACACTGATCGCCCGAGCCACCTATACGTTGTCGCTCACGGGTGCGGCCCGCCGCGCCCGGTTCGTCCGGTTCTCGCCCCGATCGACCGACGTTCGTCCACTCCGACGGCGTTCACAGAAAGAAACGGTTTGTAGGGCCCGGACCTTGCCAGCGGTATGGACGAGTTCAGCCACCTCACTGACGACGCGGTCCAGATGGTCGACGTCGGCGACAAGTCGGTCGTCGACCGGCGCGCCGTCGCGAGCGGCCGGATCGACCTCGAACCCAGCACCGCCGAGTCGATCGAAGCGGGCGCGGTCGTGAAGGGCAACGTGCTGGCGACTGCCCGCGTCGCCGCCATCCAGGCCGTCAAGCGCACGTGGGACGACATCCCGATGTGTCACCCCCTCTCGATCGACGGCGTCACCGTCGACTTCGAGGTACAGGACGACGGCGTCGAGAGCACCGTCGAGGTGTCTTCGACCGGCCAGACCGGCGTCGAGATGGAGGCCTTGAACGGCGTCACCCGCGCACTCTTGACCGTCTGGGATATGGTCAAATCCGCCGAGAAAGACGGCGACGGTCAGTACCCCGAGACGCGCCTCTCCGACGTTCGAGTCGTCGAGAAGATCAAGGGCGAGCCATGAGCGAGGACCACGACGATCACGGCGACGACGGCCACGATCACGACCACCACGGCGGCGACAGCAACCACCACGGCGGCGGCCACGATCACGACGACCACCACCACGGCACCGGCGAGGCACTCGATTTCGCCGTCGTGACGATCTCGACCTCCCGGTCGGCCGAGGAGGACGAGAGCGGCCCGGTCGCCGTCGAGGCCATCGAGGACGCCGGCCACGAGGTCGTCGAGACGGCCGTCGTCACCGACGACGAGGCCGCGATCCGCCAGCGAGTCGACGACCTCGTCGGCGACGTGGACGTGATCGTCACCACCGGAGGGACCGGCCTCACCGACGACGACGTGACCATCGAGGCGATCACTCCCCTCCTCGACCCCGAGATACCCGGCGTCGGCGAGTACTTCCGGCGACTGAGCCACGAGCAGGTCGGGACCGCGGCGATGCTCACTCGCGCTACCGCGGGCATCGCCGGCGAGACGGCCGTCTACGCGTTCCCCGGCAGCCCCGACGCCATCGAACTCGGCGTCGAGGCGGTCTTGCTGCCAGAGGTCGGCCACGTCGTCGGACTGGTCCGGCGGTGATCTCGGACCGCGCCCCTCGACGACCGACAGTATCTTTCTGGGGCGGTCCAAACCCCAGCGTATGAACCACGAGCAGTCGCGAGCGCTGTACGACCGTGCGCTGTCTGTCATGCCGGGCGGGGTCAACTCCTCGGTGCGGGCGACCCAGCCCTATCCGTTCTTCGTCGAGCGGGGCGACGGCGGCCACGTCATCGACGCCGACGGCAACCGCTATCTCGACTTCGTCATGGGCTACGGCCCGCTCCTGCTGGGCCACGACCTGCCCGAGCAGGTCCAGTCGGCCGTCCAGCAACACGCTGCCGAGGGGCCGATGTACGGCGCACCCACGGAGGTCGAGGTCGAACTCGCGGAGTTCGTCCGCCGCCACGTCCCCAGCGTCGAGATGACCCGCTTCGTCAACAGCGGCACCGAAGCAACCGTCTCGGCGGTGCGACTTGCTCGCGCTTACACCGGCCGCGACAAGATCGTCGTCATGCAAGGCGGTTATCACGGCGCACAGGAGTCGACGCTGGTCGAGGGCGAGGGCGACCACACCGCCCCATCCAGTCCGGGTATCCCGCCGGAGTTCGCCGAGCACACCCTCACGCTCCCGTTCAACGACGCCGAGGCGGCCCACGACCTCTTTGCCGAGCACGGCGACGACATCGCCGCGGTCCTCACGGAGCCGATCCTCGGGAATTACGGCATCGTCCACCCCATCGACGGCTACCACGAGACCCTGCGCGAACTCTGCGACGACCACGGCTCCCTGCTGGTGTTCGACGAGGTCATCACTGGCTTCCGCGTCGGCGGCCTCCAGTGTGCCCAGGGGAAGTTCGACGTGACCCCGGACCTGACGACGTTCGGCAAGATCGTCGGCGGCGGCTTCCCGGTTGGCGCTATCGGCGGCCGCTCGGAGATCGTCGAGCAGTTCACCCCCGCCGGCGACGTGTTCCAGTCGGGCACCTTCTCGGGCCACCCCGTGACGATGGCTGCCGGCCTCGAAACACTGCGGTACGCCGCCGAGAACGACGTGTACGACCACGTCAACGCGCTGGGCGACCAGCTCAGGTCGGGGCTGACGGACATCCTCGCCGATCAGGCTCCCGAGTACACCGTCGTCGGTACCGACTCGATGTTCAAGGTGGTGTTCACCCGCGAGGGTGCGGGCACACAGGCCGGCGGCCCCTGCGACGCGGGCTGCAAGCAGGACCCCGACTGCGACCGCTTCAAAAGCTGTCCGAAGACCGGCTGCGACATCAAACGCGCCGAGACCGAGCGCTGGCAGCGCCTGTTCTGGCCGGCGATGAAAGAGCAGGGCGTGTTCCTCACGGCCAACCAGTTCGAATCCCAGTTCGTCTGTGACGCCCACACCGAGGAAGACATCGAGACGGCGCTGGAAGCGTACAAGGAAGCGCTGTAGTCAGTTCTCGCCGTCGCTCTCCTCTGCGCGCGCTTCGCCGCCGCTCGTTTCGCTGTCCGTCCCGCCGCCGTCGCTCCCGCCAGCCGACGGTCCGTCGCTCGTCGCACTCGGCGACAGCACCGCCGCCGAGAACCGCCGCAGTCGACGGAACCCGGCGACCAGCCCGAGGCCGAAGCCGGTCAGCGGGATCAGCGAGAGCCCGATAGGGATGGCGTAGCCGAAGAAGACGACGACGTACTTCACCGCCGTCAGCCCGCCGTAGAAGGCCTGCATGAACGCGTCGTCGAAGCCAAACGAGGACCGGAAGTTCCGCGGGGGCTGCTCGCCGACCGGTTCGTGGACGTACAGCCGGATCGTCGACAGCGACTCCCGGCGTTCCAGTGACTGCTGTTGCTGGCGCAACTGACGGAGCTCTCCCCGCACTTCCTGCAGGTCCTGTCGAATCCGGTCGGCCTCGTCGGTGTCGTTGGTTCGGTTCAACAGCCGCTCCAGCGCCCGTTCTTCCTGCTGGAGGTCCGCGATCCGGGCCTCGCGGTCGTTGTACTCGCTGGTGAAGTCCTGCACGCTCACCGACTCGTCTTCGACGTGGCCCAGTCCGGCCAGATCGTCGCGGGCCCCAGAGAAGTTCTGCGGGGGGACACGGACGGTGATGTGGCCCGAATCCCAGTCGCCACGCGAGTTCTGGGAGCGGTCGCCGACGTAGCCGCCGTGGCGGGCGGCGATCTCGCGGGTCGACCGGAACGCCCGCGTGAAGTTGTCGACGCGTAGGTCCATCTGTGACTCGCGGACGATCACCCGATCGCCGTCGGCGTCGTAGTAGCTCCCGACGCCGCCGCCCCCGCCGCTCGCGCCGTCGCCGCCGGCGTCACCGCCACCCGACTGGCCCATCTCCGGGCCGCCGCCACTGTCGCCCGCGCCCGAACAGCCGGCGACGGCGACGAGAGCGACGACTGCGAGGAGGGCGATGGTTCGCGTTGCCGCACTGGTGGATGCCATGGTTTACCACACTGTTACACGGACGTTCCTATCAATCGAGCGAACGGTGAAATCGGGGTTTGAGCTATCGGCCCACCCGCTGGCCCGAACCGGTGAGGCGGCAGCCTTTCGACCGGGGCCGACGAAGGGCCGCGCATGCCCAGCGACGAGGACATCGCCCTCGACGAGAAGCGGATGTACGGCGACCGGCGCGAGGAGACGACGGCCTTCGTGGCCTGCGAGATGGGGGTCGCGCGGGTCGCCCTGTCGGACGACCAGATCGGTCGGTTCGGGCTCGAACACCGGTGTTCGGCCCGCGACATCGCCGGCCGGGACGGCCGCCTCGCCGTCGCGACCGACGAGGACGTGCTGGTGGGTGCCGACGGCGAGTTCGCCCCCACCGGCTTCGGTCCGGCGGTAGCGGTGGGGATCGGCGAGAGCGTCGTGGCCGCCGACGAAGACGGCCGAGTCGCTCGACTCGACGGCGACGACTGGACGACGGTCGGCGACGCCGGGGACGTACGCGCCATTGACGGCGACCTGCTGGCGACGGCCGACGGCGTTGTCCGGGTCGAGAGTGATGGTCTCACCGACCTCGCCGGCGATCCAGCCGTCGACGTGGCCGCTGCCGGTCCCGACGCCGCGACGGCGGCGGGTGTCACTCACTACGACGGGGACTGGTCGATCGAGACGGACGGCGACGCGACTGTCGTCGCGGCGGACCACGACGCCGACCGCGCCCACGCGGTCGTCGACGGCGACCTGCTCGAACGGGTCGAGGGCTCCTGGCGACTGGCCGACCCGCCCGAGCAAGGGATTGTCGACGTTGCCTACGACGCGGCGACGGTCGCGGTCACCGTCGACGGCGTCGTCGCGATCGACCCCGTCACCGCCAAGGACGGTGCGCCCGACTGGCGCTCTCGCACCCTCGGGCTGACCGGCGCGGTCGGCGTCACGGTGCCGTGACCCTCGCCCGTCGGGGCCGCTGGCGGAATCGAAAAGTGGTTTAGCCCGGCCCGGAGAGGTGCCCACATGATCATTCCCGGCTCGGATTCGCAGGCGTTCGCGGCGGCCCTCGCCGACGCGACCGACGAGTCGCTCGGCCGCGTCGAGTACCAGGACTTCCCCGACGGCGAGTCGGTCGTCCGCGTCCCCGAGGACATCGACCGGGCGGTCGTCGTCGCCGCGACGGGCAGCGACCACGCTCACGTCGAACTCCTTCAGCTACAGGACGCCGTCCGTGAGGCCGGTGCCAGCGAGGTCGTCACCGTCCTCCCCTACATGGGCTATGCCCGACAGGACGAGGCGTTCCGCGCGGGCGAACCGGTCTCCTCGCGAGCGATGGCGCGGGCCATCTCGACGGGCACCGACCGCGTGCTGACAGTCAACCCCCACGAGGACGCTATCTGTGACTTCTTCGACGTGCCCGCCGAACCGGTCGACGCCGCCGGCGTGCTGGCCGAGCCGCTGCCCGCGGATCTCGCCGACCCACTGTTCCTCTCGCCGGACGCAGGTGCCATCGACATCGCAGAGACCGTCCGCGACGCCTACGGCCGCGGCGCGGTCGACTACTTCGAGAAAGAGCGGGACTACGACACCGGCGACGTGTCCGTCTCGCCCAGTGACGCCGCCGTCGCCGACCGCGACGTGGTCGTGGCCGACGACATCATCGCCACCGGATCGACGATGAGCGAGGCCGTCGGCGTGCTGAACGAACGCGGAGCCGCCCGGGTGTTCGTCGCTTGTATCCACCCGATGCTGGCGGCCAACGCCCAGACCAAACTCGCGACTGCCGGTGTCGAGCGCGTCTACGGCACCGACACGATCGAACGGTCCGTCAGCGACGTGAGCGCCGCGCCCGCGGTCGCCGAGTTCCTGTAACGAAGATGCGTGACTTCGGTGGCGAGTCGGATGCGTACGGTGCCTCAATCGCGGTCGATGCCAGCACGATCGGGAACGTCACCACGGCTGTCGCCGTCGATGCCACTCGACGCGACGAGATCGAGATTCTGGACTCGATTCACACCGCCGCTCGTGAGACGGGTGCCGATTTTGTCCCGTTCAAATCGAAATCCACACACTTCGACCGAGAAACCGATGCGGCGTTCTACGACCGTGTCGTCCGAGCACACTCCGAGCGTGTTCATGCCCTCCACTTCGAACATCACTCGGCCCAACGGAACCAACACTACGTCGAAGCGGTGCTCTCGGCAATCCTCGTCTCGGAGGTCACGACAGCGGTCGAGACTGATTCGTGTGTCATCATTGACGGCGATAGCAACAAAGTAGACGATTTCGTCAGTGCACATCAGGGGTTCAGCACTGCCGAGGTGCCACCCATCACGAACTCGTACCAGGCGGAGATCTACTATCCACACACGTTGTTGGCCGACCTCTCTGCCGGTTTCCTCGCTGATCAGATCTCTTCGGGACGGTACGATTACACCGAACCGCTGGCTCGTTGTCCGCCGGTAGAGCAACGTCACTCTGACGAGTGGGGACAGGCGTTTTCGAATCTCCAGCGTGGGGAGACACCTCCCTACACTCGTCTTGGAGTCGAGACCATGCGGGGTAACACGGCGCGTGACCGCACGACGATCTGGTTTGCGGGACTGATGGGCCGTTCGCCCGAATCCCGGATGTCGACGCCATCGCTCGGTGCTGTTGGGACGTACTTGCGTGACGAAGGATACGACAGCCTCGCGGCTCGGCTCGAAGCGTTGTGAGTAAGCACCATTTCCTGCCCCCACGCCCTGTGGGCATGGTCAGACAGGCTCAGAACGCAGGTGCCTGCGCTCGTACATGGCAGTAGACTCCTCGTGGTCATAAATCTTCACCATCAGTAGGAGACGAACCGCTGGAATCGGTCGATCGAACGGGCCGTCAGCGACGTGAGCGCTGCGCCCGCGGTCGCCGAGTTCCTGTAACCGCCCGCTCGCTCACGCTTACCACTTGGCCAGCCCTTCGCGGCCGTGGTCGTAGGAGAGAATCCCGACGAAGGCGGCGACCCCGGAGAAGGCCGCCCCGGCACCGAGGAAGAACACCCACTCGATGCCCAGATTGCTCATCAGCCACCCGCCCAGCAGCGGCGCGAGGACTGCGCCCGGTCGCCACACGATGTCCCGGATCCCGAAGCTCGCGGCGACGCCCTCGCCGGTGCCCTCGTCGGCGAACAGCGCCATGCTCGCGGGCTCGCGGATCGAGTCGGCGACGCCCAGCAGCCCGCTGACCGCCAGCAGCGGGAGGAACGCGACCGAGAGGTCCCCGAAGTAGGGGAACGAACTCGGGAGCCCAAGCGTCGAGCCGATCAGCGGCGTGAAGGGGACCAGCACCGCCGCCACACCGTAGGCGAGCCCGCCGGTGAAGACGAACCGGGCGCGCCCGAACCGATCCGAGAGCCGGCCCATGAACGGCTGGCTGAGCATGTTCATGAAGCGCGCGCTCACGATGGTCAGGCTGACCGCCGTCGCGCCGTTGACGGCGTTGTTGAACCCCAGGCCGCCGGCGGCCGCGACGCCGGCGAAGATCGGGATCCAGTTGCGCACGAGCGTCACCGCGACGGCGTACTGGGCCCGGAAGCTCGTGATCGTGAGGATGCGGCGGTTCACCGCCAGATCGAAGAAGGCGAACTCCTCGACGGTGGTCTCGTCGGGTTCGACCCACACGAGGACCGCGAGGAAGGCCAGTCCGGTGACCACCATCAGGAGGCCGAAGACGACCGAGAACCCGAAGTTGTCGTAGAGGAGGCCGGCCGACAGCGTCCCGCCGATCTCGGCGGCGAAGCGCCAAGAGTTGGACTTCCCGATGGTGTTCCCGCGCTTGCTGTCCTTGGCGAGCTGTCCGACGAGCGCCAGTCCGAGCAGGCCGGCGGTCGTCGCCGCGATGCCCTGTAGCCCGCGGACGAGGACGAACCCCCAGCTGGTGTCGACGAAAGTGAACCCGCCGTAGACGGCCGCGGCGAGCGCGAGGCCGATCAGGAGGATCGTCCGCTTGTCGTACCGGTCGCCGAGATACGACACCGGGATGACCGCGATGGCCTGCGCGAACGTCAGCCCCGTCACGAACATCCCGACGACGAATCCGGTCGCGCCCAGTAGCTCGATGTAGGTCGGCAACAGCGTCAACAGCGTGACGAGCCCGAACGAACCCGCGAACCGCGTGAAAAACAGCGCCCGGAGCTCTCTCTTTGGGTCGGTCACTGGGTAGGTACATCTGCTGTGGTAAGAAGTTTCTTTCGATAGTCCAAAAAAGCCGTCACCCGCCGTCGGCGGTCGCGTTGACAGCGGTCTGGGTCTCCTCGGGCCACCGTTCGTCGATCCACTCCGGCGGGTGGACGCGCGTCTCGCCGAGGTCGGCGTACCGGAACCGGTAGTCGATCCGCTCGTGGTTCTCGCCGATCACGTCGTCGTAGCTGACCGTCAGCGACCGGACGAACCCCGACGGCGCGACCAGCGCGCGGACGCTGTAGTTGCTGACCCCGCCCGTATCGGGAATCCTGTCCGTCGTGCCGGTGATCCGGTAGTACCGGCGGCCGTCGACCTGCGTCGTCGCGACCGTCGCCGCACCGATCGAGAGGTATCGAGCGATCGCCCGTTCTGGCCGGCCGCCAAAGCGCGTCGTGACGGTCGTCGAGGGCTCCATGCTGTAGCGGTACCCCGACCGGCCGACTTCGCGCCGGTATCGCAGCGGGCCCGCAGTGTACTCGGAGGTGTTGGCGACCGTCCACGACGTCGACAGCCGGTACCGATACAGCCGTTCGTGCTGGACCCAGAGTTGCGTCGTAATCGTGACCGAGTCGTTCGTCCCGAAGCGGGTCGACCGCTGGCGTTCCGTCCACCGATACGAGCGGTTCTGGGCGGCCCGCCGGTGTGCTCGGGCCAGTCGATCGGCGTCGATCACCCGCGCACCGCCGACCCCCGGCGCGATGGCGCTCCGGTCCGCCGGTGTCGCCGTCGAATCGGGCACCGGTGCCGGCGTCACCGTCCGCTCGGGCGAGTCACCGACGAATCCGCCACAGCCGGCCAGCACCGCGAGGACGACCACCGCGGGCACCGCGTGGCGCATACGACCCGTTAGGATCCCACGAGTAAAACGTCGCGGTCAGAGGCTCGCTCACCACACAGCAGTCGCTTGCCGGCGGAGAAAATGGGAGAAGTCTGGGGGTTAGAACGGCGCTTCGGGGCCTTCGTCGTCGTCGCCGCCGATCTCGCCACCGCGGGAGTCGCCGGGCATCGACGGGCTGGCACCGCCGGCCATCCCTTCGGACTGCTCTGCGCCGGTGTTGGCGTGGACGGTGTCGATCTCGGGGATCTCCTTGGTCATGCGGGTCTTGATCGCCTGAATCGTCATCGGCGAGATGCCACAGCCCGAACACGCGCCCCCGAGCTGGATCGTGACGGTTCCTTCCTCGCGGTCGATGTTCTGGATCGCCGCGCTACCGCCGTGCATCTGAATCTGCGGGAAGTTCCGGCGCAGGAAGTTCGTGATCCGCTCTTCGAGGTCGTCGCCGCTCTCTGTCTCCGTGCTCATAGTGCTTCCATCTCTGTTCCCCGCGTGCTTAGACCTTTGGGCTCACGGGTTCGTCACCGGCCTGTGACCCGTCCGTGTGAAACTGGCCGCGGGACCCGCCTAACCCCCGTCGAACTCGCCCTACTCCGTCTATCCCGGCGCGCGCTCGCTCGCGCTCCGTCGCGAGCAGACACTGTGCGAGGGATGAACGAGGGAGCGCAGTGACCGAGTGAATCGGCTGGGGAGGGTGTGGCGCGGTGCGGTGACAGTGCTTGCCTGGTGGATTCCAAGGGCGAGGTGCAGTCGGGCGATCTGCGCGGGCACTATCCGAGCGGAGCGAGGATATCCCGCACAGATCGCCCGAGCGTGGCGAGGGCTTGGCGTTGTCGTCACTGGCAGTCGCTGTCGAAGAGAACACCAAAGATCGGGCCGAGGCAGTTCAGTGTCTGTCAGAGCCTGCACCACGAACTCAGATCGCAGTCTTATCTAGGTCCCGTGCTGCCAGGAGTCCATATACTCGGCCTGCGTGTCGGTCAGCGAGTCGAAGTCGACGCCCTCCGCATCGAGTTTGATCTCGGCGACCTCCTTGTCTAGTACGTCAGGCACGTCGTGCACTCCCGCCCCGTAGTCGTCGCCGTTCTCCACGAGTTCTCGGACACACACTGCCTGTACCCCGAAGCTCTGGTCCATTACTTCGACGGGGTGGCCCAGCGCGATGGGGGTCGCCAGGTTCACCAGTCGCCCCTCGGCCAGCACGTTCAGGCGGCGACCGTCGTCCATCTCGTAGGCCTGCACGCCGTCACGCGCCTCGTACGTGTCAACGGCCAGATCCGAGAGCGCGTCGAGATCGACTTCCACGTCGAAGTGGCCCGCGTTGGCCAGCAGGACGCCGTCCTGCATCGCCTCGAAGTGCTCCTCGACGATCACGTCGCGATTCCCGGTCGTCGTGATGAACACGTCGCCTTCTTCGGCGGCCTCGGCCATCGGCAGCACGTCGTAGCCTTCCATGTGCGCTTCGAGTGCCCGCCGCGGCTCCACTTCCGTCACCACGACATCGGCGTTCTGGCCGCTGGCCTTCTTGGCGACGCCCTTCCCGCAGTGGCCGTAGCCCGCCACGACGACGGTCTTGCCGGCCCACGAGAGGTTCGTCGTCATCGCGATCGACGCGAGCGAGGACTCGCCGGTGCCGTGGACGTTGTCGAACAGGCGCTTCATCGGCGTGTCGTTGACAGCGAACACGGGGTACTCCAGCGCGCCGTCCTCGTCCATCGCGCGCAGGCGGTGGACGCCGGTCGTCGTCTCCTCCGCCCCACCGACGATGGTGTCGATCAGTTCGGGGTAGTCCTCGTGGATCGCCGCCACCAGGTCCATCCCGTCGTCGACCGTGATCGTCGGCTCGTGGGCGATGACGGCCTCGATGGCCTCGTAGTACTCCTCGTCGTCGACGCCCCGTTTGGCGTAGCAGGTCACGCCGTCGACGGCGTCCAGCGCCGCGGACACGTCGTCGTGGGTCGAGAGGGGGTTACAGCCCGTCATCGCCACCTCGGCCCCGCCCGCGGCCAGCACCTCGGCCAGCACTGCGGTCTTGGCTTCGACGTGCATCGCCATCCCGATGCGCTCGCCGGCGAAGGGCTGGTCGGCCTCGAAATCCTCGCGCAACGACGCCATGATCGGCATGTGCTGGCGCGCCCAGTCCATCTTGCGCTGGCCGGACTCGCGGGCCTGCGCCGGGTCGTCGAGTTGCTCCGTAATGGAGTCGGTCATACCCCGAACAAAGAGAAGGTCGCCCAAAACGCTACCGAACCCCGGTCACACCGGGGTGGCGGTGTCGATCAGTCACCGCCCGCGTTCGCGTGTTCGGGCGGGCCGCTGCTGTCGTCCTCAGCCTCGTCCTCGTCGTCTGCTTCGGTCTCCGTTTCTTCGTCGTCTTCAGCCTCGGTCTCCGTTGCTTCGTCGTCTTCAGTTTCTTCTTCGTCGCTGTCGTCGTCCTCGGTTTCCGCGTCGTCCTCGGTCTCTTCTTGCTCTTCGGTTTCGGTGTCGTCGTCGGTCTCCTCGTCGTCGGTTTCGTTCGCGTCGTCGCTGTCGTCGTCACCGTCGGGGCCGGCGTGGGCGGGTGGACCAGCGTCCTCGGGCGGGCCACGGCGGTCGTCGTCGGATTCGTTCTCGTCGGCGTCCTCACCGTCGGGGCCGGCGTGGGCGGGCGGACCGCGCTTGTCGTCGTCGGTTTCGTTGTCGTCTGCGTCGTCACCGCCGGGGCCGGCGTGGGCGGGTGGGCCGCGCTTGTCGTCGTTACCGGGCCCCGCGTGAGTGGGTGGGCCGGCGTGGGCCGGTGCGTTCCCCGGGTTGTTCTGGGTGACGAACGCGGCGACCTGCGGGCCGATAGCGCTCTCGTTGCTCCCCAGCAGCGACTGGACGAACGAGGAGACCTGCAGGCCGAAGGCGTCGGACCGGGTCGCGTTCTCGCCGGTCTCGTTCTCGCTGTCGTTTGCGGCGTACTCGGCTGCGACGAGGTCGGCCATCGCGGTGGCTGTCTCGTTGTCGGCGGTCGCGGTCACGGAGATAGTCTCGTTGACCTCCGGGGTCGGGAGGTCGACCTCGCCGTCGTCGTCCGTGGTGTACTCACCGATCCCGTCGTAGGTACTGCCGTTCTCGCCACCCACCTCGACGGTGGCGTTGTCGACGCCGGAGCCGTTCTCGGTGACGGAGGCCGTCACGTCATCCTCGGACTGGGTCACGTCGACCGCCAGTCCGGTGTTCCCTGCCTCGGTACCTGTGTTCCCCGCCTCGTCGGCGGCCGCCGCGACCCCGGGACCGACGACGGCCCCGAACAGGGCGACGACCGCAACGAGCGCAAACAGTTTGGTTCGCATCGTGCCAGATACATACCGGGACACCCGCATAAAGCCCGAATCCGGTTCAGGTCGTTCGGGAGCGTTCGAAATCGACTGAGAAGCGTTTGTAAAGTTTATACCGACTGCTCGTCGTTTAGAATCCGATCGTCACTCGCCGGCGCGGTCGACCAGCGCGCTCGCGTGCTCGCCAGCGCGCTCGATCACTGCGGCCTCGTCGAACGGCAGGACCTCCCGGTCGCGCATGAGTACGTCGCCGTCACAGACGGTGTGGCGCACGTCGGTCCCGCTGGCGGCGTACACGAGGTGGGAAACGAGGTCGTGGGCCGGCGTCAGGTGGGGCGCATCGAGGTCGACCACGGCGAGATCGGCGTTCGCGCCCGCTTCGACGCGCCCGCTGCCGATCCCCAGCAGATCGGCCCCGCCGGCGGTCGCGATCTCGACGACCGACTCGGCGGCCATCGCACTGGCGTCGTCGGCCGCGAGTTTGCCGATCATCGCCGCGTCGCGCATCTCGTCGAACATGGAGAGGTCGTTGTTCGAGGCCGCGCCATCGGTGCCCAGCCCAACGGTCACGCCCGCGTCGAGTAGCTCCTGGACGGGGGCCATCCCGCTCGCGAGTTTCATGTTCGAGGCCGGGCAGTGGGCGACGCCGGTCCCGGTCTCTGCCAGCAGGTCGATCTCGGCCTCGTCGACGTGGACGCCGTGGGCGACCCACGTATCCTCGCCCAGCAGGCCCACGTCGTCGGCGTATGCGAGCGGTCGCTCCCCGTGTTCCTCGACGATGGGGTCGACCTCGTCGGTCGTCTCGTTGGCGTGGCAGTGGATCGGCAGGCCGGCGTCGTTGGCTTTCGGGACGAACTCGCGCAGGTACTCCTCGCCAACCGTCGTCAGCGAGTGGGGCTGGAACGTCGTCGCGATCCGCCCGTCGGCTGCGCCATCGAGTTCCCGGGCCACGTCGAGGCTCTGCTGCATGTCGGCACGCGCGCCCTCGTCGTCTTTCGCCACGGTGACGGCGGTGTGACCGAGGACGGCCCGCACGCCCGCCTGTTCCACTGCGTCGGCGATCTGGTCGACGTGGAAGTACATATCCGACAGCGCCGTCGTCCCGGACTTGATCATCTCCACGAGGCCCAGTTCCGCCCCGACGCGCACGTCTTCGGGAGTCAACTCGGCTTCGACGGGCCAGATGTCCTCCTGGAGCCACGCGTCCAGCGGCTTGTCGTCAGCGTAGCCACGCAGCAGCGTCATCGCGACGTGCGTGTGGGCGTTGACGAGGCCCGGAACGACGAGGCCGCCGCTGGCGTCGAGTTCGTCCTCGCCAGCCAGTGCGCCCGGTTCCTCGACGGCCACGATGTCGCCGCTCGACTGGTCGATCAGTACGTCCGCCCGCTCGACGGTCAGGTCCGGCCGGAGGACCTGCCCGCCCGACACGAGGAGTTCGGTCATGGACTGGACTTTTTGCCGGGGGTGCCTCAATGCATCGGGTTCTCACGGCGGCGTCCCCGTCGTCCACCTACCACCGGAGCGGTATCCAGTTGGTACGGAATATAAACGGTTGGCTACCGGATACGTACATGGTACGATGTCTCGAAACGAACGGAATCGGAACGCAGATACGACCCGCCGCCGGCTTCTGGCAGGGCTGTCCGGTGCGGGTGTCGCGGGGTTGGCCGGCTGTAGCGGTGTCTTCGGCGGTGGTGACGGGACGGAGACCGACGACGAGGCACAGGACGACGAGACCGACAGTGAGGAATCGGGCGATGAGACCGGAGAAGAGAGTGAGACACGGGACGACGGCACCGAGACGCCACCGCCCGAGCCACGCTTCGAGTCGGTGTCGCTCGCCCTCCCCTCGGAGGCGACCGTCGACGCGACCCTCTCGGCCACCGTCTCGGTAACCAACACCGGTGGGGTGGCCGGGACCTTCGCCGGACAGGTCAGGGTTGTCGAGGGGGCTTCGGATGCGACGGCCTCGTTCGAACTCGCCGACGTTGGGGCCGGCGACGCCGCGGAGACGACCGTCGAGTTCACCTTCGAACGGGCCGACGAGTACGTCCTCGCCGTGACCGACAGCGAGGGGGAGACCCTCGCGGAGGGGCGCGTCACCGTCGGCCCGATCACGGCCGCCGTCGGCGACTCCCTCGATCTCACCGAGAACCTCCGTGCGACGTTACGGGGCGTCGAGTACTACCCGATGCTCGTCTACGACGACGAGAGCGGCTTCAGTACGCGGACGCGACTGCTCGCGCCGGCCGACGACCGCACGGTTGCGCTTCTTCGCTTCGAACTGGAGAACGTCGGGACCGAGTCGGTCCGGTTCACCCGCGACCCGCTCGTAATCCCGGACGGGCAACTCTACCTGAACGAGGTCGGCGGCGACCTGCGTTCGATCCGGGATGTCAACGGTGGCCTGCTGGGCGGCAACGGGACGGTGACCGTGGGCGCAGGCCAGCGCGTGCGTGGGTTCGTCCTCGCGCAGACGAGCTACGAGGCCGCCCGGAACGGGACGACGGTCGGCTACCAGCGCGACCGGTCTCAGACTCCCCCGGAGTACGAGTGGACCGTCCCCGGCCAGTCGGTCGCGGCGTTCGAGGTCACCGACGCTGAGACGCCCGACTCGGTCGTTCAGGGCTCGTTCGATGGCTCGTTCACGGTTCGGAACGTCGGCGAGGCCGCCGGGACCCTCCGCGGCGTCCTCGAACGCAAACGGGTCGATCAGGGCGACAACGGCTTCTCGACGGTCCGGCGCGTCTCGGCGGAGGTTCCGGGTAGCGGATCGACGACGGTCGACTTTTCGGATGCCTTCTACTACGACAACGCCCTCGAATACCGCCTACGGCCGTTCGAGCAGCGCAGTTCGGTGACGTTTACGCCGCCCGAACCGACCATGGGGGAGGCCGTCGAGCAGGCCTTCGGGACCATCTCGCTGGGTGACGTGGCCCTGGCCGACGAGATCGCCTTCGAGGACGACAGCGGGACGTACTCGCCCGACAGTGGGCAGTTCGCGCTCGTCCGTGTGACGATCACCTGGGCCGAGCGGGCCGACGACGACACGTTCGTCGGCAGCCGTTCGTTTTCGATCGAGGCCGGCGGGGAGACGTACGAACCCCGCGAGGTCCAGTACACCAACGACTTCGAGGTGTTCACCGACCCGATCGACGGCGCGAAGTACACGTACCAGCGGGGACCAAACGCCGGGCAGACGGTCGGTGGCATCCTCCTGTTCGAAGTGCCCTCGTCCGTCACGGCCGAGAACATCACGGCCGTCTGGGACTGGGACCCGGACTTCACCCCTAACCAGAACCGGATCGTCTGGTCGCCGGCTTGATCGACGGTCCAGCCGCGTTCTCGGGTCCCGAGAGGGAAAGACAGTTGCCTGCCCCACTCCCACACCTCTGCATGCGCATCGCCGTGCCCAACAAGGGGCGTCTGCACGATCCGTCGGTCGACCTGCTCGAACGCGCGGGCCTCCACGTCGTCGACGGGGCCGACCGCCAGCTATACGCCGAGACGGTCGATCCCGACGTGACCGTCCTCTACGCCCGCGCCGCCGACATTCCCGAATACGTCGCCGACGGCGCGGCCGACGTGGGGATCACCGGTCTCGATCAGGTCCGCGAGGCCGATCCCGGCAATCTTACGGAACTGCTCGACCTGGACTTCGGTTCGTGTCGCCTCGTCCTCGCAGCGCCCGAAGACGACCCCGTCGAGACGGTCTACGACTTCGAAGGCGGTCGGATCGCCACGGAGTTCCCGAACGTCACGCGCCGCTACTTCGAGGAGGTCGGCGTCGACGTGGACATCACCGAGGTCTCTGGCGCGACCGAACTCACCCCACACGTCGACATCGCCGACGGTATCGTCGACATCACGTCGACCGGGACGACGCTGCGGATGAACCGCCTCGAAATCGTCGACGAGGTGCTCCAGTCGTCGGTCCGACTCTTTGCCCGCGAGGACGTGGCCGACGACGAGAAGGTCGGACAGGTCGCCACGGCGCTGGAATCGGTCATCTCCGCCGAGGGCAAGCGCTACCTGATGATGAACGCGCCCGAAGAAGCGCTGGACGACGTGAAGGAAGTGCTCCCGGGAATGGGCGGGCCGACCGTGATGGACGTGGCCGGCAGCGACGACGTGGCCGTCCACGCCGTCGTCGACGACGGCGACGTGTTCGAGACGATCAACGCGCTCAAAGACGTGGGTGCCAGCGACGTGCTGGTCACCGAGATCGAACGGCTCGTGGAGTGACGCCGTCGGGCCGTCTCAGTTCGTCTCCCACCAGTCGCTGCGGACCTCCCGTGGGTCGTTGGTCCGGAAGATCGCCGCCCGCTCTCCGTCTTCGAGGCCGAACGCCGTCCCGAGCCAGTAGCCGGTGTGCCAGCCGACGGCCTCCTCACCGACCGAGCCCATACAGACGACAAGTCGGGTGTACAGCTCGGGCTGGCTGTCGGTGTCGAGGTTCCGGGCGGAGGTGAGCGCCTGGGACCCCCCGAAGTTCGTACAGCCCCGCGCACTCTCGTTGGTGACGATCACCTCGGCGAACGCCGGTTCGTCGGTGACGACGACGCTGACGTTCGTCGGGACGGTACCCTCGGCACCTTCGTCGTAGTACTCGACGGCGTGGCGGACCTGCTCGCGGATCACGGCGGGGTCGCCCTCGATACTGTCGGGTTCGACCCCGACGTGGAGGGTGTCGCCGTACCACGGGAACGGTCGGTCGGTGGCGTCGCGGATGTCGCCCTCGTAGCCCTGGCCCATCAGGTCCAGTGGTTCGTCGCTGTGGCCCAGACCGACGAGGTGGCCGAACTCGTGGCGCGCCGTCGACAGCACCCCCGAGTTCGACCCTCGGCTCTCGACCTCGACGATTTCGAGGTCGTCGGCTCGCGTCCCCTCGGTCAGGTACGGGGCACAGCCGGCGATGTTACTGTGCTCGTTGCCACACGAGTCGATGGCCTGCACGTACTGGAGTTCGACGCGGGCATCGCTGGGGTCCTCGGCCAGTCGGAAGCGGTACTCGAAGTCGGTGTACCGTTCGATGTTGGCGTTCCAGTAGCGGATCGTCCGCAGGGTCAGGGCGGTCGTGTTGCGCCCGTCGTCTGCGCTGTCGTTGATCCGCACCGGGACGATCTCTTGCCCCCAGGGGTTGTCCGAGGAGAGCGTGTCGTCCGGCGTCGGCGTGGCCGTTCGCGTCGCCGTCGGCGTGGCGGTGGCCGTCGGTGTCGCCGTCGCGGTGGCCGTCGGTGCCTGTGTTTCGGTCGCCGTCGCGGTCCGGGTGGGCGTGGCAGTTGCGGTCGCTGTCGGTGTCGCGGTGGGTGTGGCCGTCGGTGTCGGCGTCGCCGTTGGCACTGTCGTGGTGGGGGACGGCGTCGCCGTCCCGGTGGCTGTCGCGGTCGCTGTCGTCGACGGCGGCGGCGCGGTCGTCGGGGCCGCCGTTCCCGTCGCAGTCGGCGTGTCGGTCGCATCCTCCGACTGGATGATTCCCCCACAGCCCGCGAGCAAGACGAGCACGAGCACCACACTGAGGCGTCGCATCTATCTGTTGCTCTGTCTCGCCCCTTGTTAAGCTACTCGCCGTTCGCGCCGGCCATTTATTTCGGCCCGGGACCAAGGGGGAGACATGTACGAGCGGGTCGCGGACCTGTCGCTCCACGTCGAGGCCATCGAACTGACCGACCGAACGCGGGACACCTCCAGCGGGTTCACCCGACGGACCACGACGGTCGCCCTATCGGGCGACGGCGAGACGGGGCGGGGCGAGGACGTGACCTACGAACCGGACGACCACGACTCGATCACGGCGGTCGAGGCCGACTTCACGGGCGAGTACACGCTGGACTCGTTCTCGACGTTCCTCGACGGCGTCGATCTGTGGCCCGAACCGCCGACACAGGACGCGGCCCGCCACTACCGCCGGTGGGCCTTCGAGAGCGCGGCGCTGGATCTGGCGCTCAAACAGTCCGACCTGACGCTTGGCGCGGCGCTGGACCGGACCTACGACCCGCTGCGGTTCGTCGTCTCGACGCGCCTCTCGGAGGACGCCGAGGGCAACCCAACCACCGACCGCGTCGAGACGTGGCTCGACATCGACCCGGACACGGGGTTCAAACTGGACCCGACGCCCGAGTGGGACGCCGACCTGATCGCCGACCTCGCGGCGACCGACGCCGTCCGCGTCGTCGACCTGAAGGCCTACTACGAGGGCACCGACGTGGACACGCCCACCGATCCGGCGTTCTACCGCCGGGTCGTCGAAGGGCTGCCCGAGACCGTCGTCGAGGACGCCGCCGTCACCGACGAGACCCGCCCGGTGTTCGAGGGCCGCGAGGACCGGCTGAGCTGGGACTATCCGATCACCGGCATCGCCAGCATCGAAGCATTGCCCGTCGAACCGAACTGGCTCAACATCAAGCCCTCCCGTTTTGGCACCGTCGAGTCGCTGCTGGAGACCATCGCCTACTGTGAACAGCGGGACATCTCGCTGTACGGCGGCGGCCAGTTCGAACTCGGCGTCGGCCGCGGCCAGATTCAGGCCCTGGCGTCGCTCTGTTACCCCGACACGCCAAACGACGTGGCCCCCAGCGGCTACAACGCCCCCGAGCCACAGGCCGACCTACCCAGCAGCCCGCTCGAACCGGCCGAGCATCGCGGCTTCGGGTGGTAACGCCACGAGGTTCGCTTCCCGACACTGGACTGAATCAGCCGGTCAGTAGATGTGCTAGTAGAACAGGTGGTTCGGTCTGTATTGTGGTGGAATGAAGTCGCTGGTGTGGCTTCGAGAGGGACCGAGAACTGAACGCCCTCGGTCTGCTCGGTGGTGTCTGTGCGGGATATTCTCGTGGTTCGAGAGAGCGACGCTCTCTCGTCATCACGAAAGAGCCGACGGCTCTTTCGAACGACTCCGCTCGAATAGGGCCCGCGCAGACGCCACGAGACGGACCTCGCCCGTTCATTCCGCCAGGACCCCACAGCATCGCAGCCACACGCCTCCCCAACCGATTCGCTCGGTCACTGCGTTCCCTCACTCATCCCTCGCACAGCGTCGTCGCGGCACGAGCGTTCGCGGCTTCGCCGCTCACATCGAGGCGCGGAGCGCCTCGCCTGCCGCGACAGCGCGCGCCACCGCAGTCTGGTCAGTAGATTGGTTATACTGATCGATAAGCATTCGCGCGAACGAGCGGTCCGAAGGACCCGGTAGTGAGCGCGATTCACGCGAATCGCCATCGGCGATTCGCGCCTTTTTCACCCATGTTTTTGCGCGAGTGGTTCGGGCGCGCCGAAGGCGCGACTCGAACCCGAAGCGCAAAAAGATGGTTAGACATGCCGAGCGACGTTCTCGGGCAGTATCGTGGGATCGTCGACCATGTTGGCGAGTCGGCGGGCGATGACGAAGGCGGCCACGTCACCGCTCTCGGCGACGTAGGCGTCGACGAGTGCCGACAGCACGTCGGCGACCGGTCGGTCGATCGACGTGACGCCGCCGTCGTCCTCGACCGCGAGGCCGTCGATCTCGCGGGCGAGTGCGACCGCCGTGTCGTCGCCGAGCACGTCCATCTCTCGGCGGATCGCGGCTTCCACGAGGTCGGCGTCTGTGTACTCGTGTGTCATCTCAGAGCGACTCGTTTGTGATGACCCAGACGACCATCGTCTGGTCGAAGGTCCCGCCCAGTGGGTCCGGCGACCGCATCTCACCCGCGGTGTACCAGCCGACGACGGGCACGTCCGCGCCGACGTAGTCCTGCAGCGCGTCGAGTTCGCGCTCGCGGGCTTCCGTGTTCGAGAGGAAGAACCACCGGCACAGGCAGTCGTGGACCATGACCGCCGCGATGTCGTCGGGGTCGCCGGCGGCCGAGAGTGCGGCCTCGACGGCCTGCTCGGCCCCGCCGACCACGTCGTCGCCGGTCGGGTCCATCAGGCGGCCCACGTCGCCGACTGCGAGCCGTTTGCCGCCCGTGACCGAGAGCGTTCGCTCGTCTTCGTCGATGGCGTAGGCGACGTGGATGCGCGGTTCGGTCCCGTCGCCGTCGAAGCCGAAGGGTGCGGTGATCCGAAACTGATCGTTGGTCACCTGTGGCCCGACCGCCGCCTCGTACACGTCCAGTGCCGGCCGGCCGTCGAACTCCGTGATGGTGTCGCCCTCGAGACCGGTGATCTCGAAGGTCGTCTCGGTCGGTTCGATCCCGTGGCGGACGCCGACGCCGCTTTTCACGTCCAGTTCGACCGCCGTCACGCCGACGCCCCGTTCGACGATGCCGTCGGCGATCACGCGTGCCGACTCGTCGTACTTCCAGTCGTCGGCAGCGAGCCCGCCGTGGACGGTCCCCGAGCCGACGATATCGGTCACGCCCGGGACGACGCCCTCGTCGTCGCCGGCGTAGTCGGCGAACACCGTGCTGACGAGTCGCGGGTACGACGCCCAGTCGCCGTCGTCGCTGGCGACGGCGTCGGTCGCGAGCGGTGTCTCGCCCAGCCCTGACAGCGCTTCGCTGGTCGCGGTCGCCGCCGCGCCCCGTTCGTCGTCCCCGTAGGCCGCGCCGCCGGTCGCCGCGTCGATCCCGTCGCCGGCCAGCGCCAGCACGGCGACGCTCTCGGTGTAGGACCCGGTCGCGACGATCTCGCCGGCGGTCGTACAGCCCGTCACCGTCGCGTCGGTCTCGGCCGCCACCGCGTCGTACACCGCGGTCGTGTCGTACTCACTGGACGCGAACACGAACACGACGGTGGGTGTCGCCGACAGCTCAGCCGTCGCCGCTTCGATCGCCTCCCGGCCTGCTGTTCCCCCATCTGCTGCGGTCGAGTGCCCGGAGCCTGCCCTGACTGCTCCCATTACTCGCGTATTGACGACCCTCGTACATATATGCCGGTGGCCACTGGTGCTTCGCGGGCGTTGGCCGTGCTGGCCTCGCTATCGAGCAACTGAGCGAGAAACTTCGTTTCGCCAAGAATTATAGGGGCTTCCTTCGTCAACCGTTGTATCGGGGGGCGAGTCGCCGTCAAGCGGCGATCGAAGCCGCTGTCGGCTCTGTCGTCGCCCCTGTACTGAGAGAGCATGACAGCTGACGGCAGTGAGAACGGCGGATCGACGACCGATCCCGGCGATATCATCGACCGCGCCCTCAGTGATATCGCCACCGCCGACGATGCCGACGCCGTGGCGACCGCCGCTGCCCACGCTATCGGCCGCCTGCTCGACGGGGCCGTCGACTGCGTCCTTTACGATGCCGACGGCGACCCCATCGCGGCCGGTGCCAGTGACCGAACGGACCCCTCGGCACGCCACGATCCCGTCGACGTGACCGACGCGACCGACGACCTGTCGTGGCCGGCCGACCCGCTCGTGGTCGCGGTCCCCGACACTGGCCGGCTGGTCGTCTGGGCCGACACCGACGCCACGGCACCGGGATGGGCGGTCCGCTCGATCGCCAGTGCTGCCGTCGACGCCGCCGGCACGCGCACCGAACTCGCCGCTGCCGACGAGCGGATCGACGAACTCGAAGCCGAGACGGAGCAACTCGCCAACTTCGCCACCATCGTCGCCCACGATCTGCGCAATCCGCTGGCCATCGCACAGGGGAACCTCGAACTGGCCCGAAACCACGACGACGAGGCACATTTCGAGAAGATCGCCGACGCCCACGACCGCATCCAACGGATCATCGACCACACGCTCTCGATGGCCAAAGACGAGGCCGACGGCGTCGAGACCGAACGCGTCGAGGTCGGCACGGTCGCCCACGAGGCCTGGGAGACCGTCGAGACCGGCGCGGCGACCCTGACCGTCTCCGATTCGCTCCCGCTGGCCGCCGACCGCGACCGGCTCCAGCAGCTGTTCGAGAACCTCTTTCGGAACGCCGTGGAGCACGCGGTCCCGGATCAGCAAATCGAGACCAACGGCAGAGGCGAGTCAGTCGTCGGACGAGGGCTCGCGGTCGAGGTCGGCACGCTGGCCGACGAGATCGGCTTCTTCGTCGCGGATAACGGACCCGGGATCCCAGAAGGCGAGCGCGATTCGGTGTTCGACGAGGGGTACTCGGAGGGTGGCGGGACCGGGCTGGGGCTGTCGATCATCGCAGACATCGCCGCCGAACACGGCTGGTCGGTCACTGTCACGGGCGGGCGCGCGGGCGGCGCTCGCTTCGAGTTCGTCACCGCCGAGTAGTTCCGCTTGGTCCGTCGTCACTCGTCGGCCAGATAGTCGTCCTGGACGGCGACGACCTCGCTCGAATCGGCGCAGTCGGCGTACCGTTCCAGCGGTTCCTCGTTGAGTTCGATGAACGTGTGCCCCCAGCTGAAGTGGTCGAGGATGCGCTCGGCGTGTGCGCGTTCGCCGAGGATACAGAGCGCGCCCGCGAAGGCCTCGACGGTGTTCAACTGGAAGGGCGTTCCGAAGTTGACGGGGTTGCCGGCCACGAGGAAGGGCAGCGAGCGGTGGATGCCTTCGAGGTCGAACGCCTCCCGCTCGGCGGTCTCCCACGAGCAGTCCAGCGCCACCAGCCGGTCGGTGCGGGCACCGCTTCCCGCACGGTCGGCCGGCGACAGCGCCTGCTCGGCGAAGGGGTTCAGGACGATCCCGGGCGGCGTCGACCGGGTCGCCCGGTGCAGCTCGGCCTCGTCGAAGCGCGCCAGCCGGCGAGCGCTGCACTTGTCGGGGTCGTCGTCGCCCTCGTACCGAACGTGTAACTCCACACCCGCCGTAGGCCGTCAGCCGATAAAAGCGCCACGAGAGCCGAGCCGGTCGTGTTTACTTTACCGGAGTCGGCCAGAGTCAAGAGACCGAAAGCCCTCGGCCCGCTAGCCCGGTCTGTGTCGGATATTCTCCCTATGGTCGAATAGTGCCGACGCAGACCGGGCTACCGCGCCTCGCCCTTTCATCCGCCAGGGTTCAGACTGTGCCATAGCCGATACCTGGCGGATGAAAGGGCGAGTGCAGTTGCGGGAACCCCGACGATGTCTGCTCACGGGCGCGGAGCGCCCGTTCGCACGGCCAGAGGGACTCGGCGAGTCCCTCTCGGCAAGGACCCACTGGACCGTGGTTCAAAAGACGCCGGACGGCGTCTTTTGTCATCACGAAAGAGCCACAGGCTCTTTCGGTCGACGGCGAGTCGCGGGACCGCAACTGCGCGAGGGCTTTCGGTGTGTCAGTCTCCCGGCTCGATTCACTAAACACGACTACCGAGCCGGAACATACCATTAAGTGTGCGAACGAGTATATATCGGCCAGTGATCACCGAGGGCGACGACGCGCCAGGGTTCGCACTGCCGGCACTCGTCGACGGCGACCACCGCCAGGTGGCGCTCGACGACTACGTCGGCGACGACATCGTCATTCTGGCCTTCTATCCCGGCGACTTCAACCCCGCCTGCGACGCCGAATCCGATCTGGACGAACTCGATCTGTTCACGATGCAAAAGGACGTGAGCGTGCTCGGGATCAGCGCCGACACGCTGTACAGTCACGCCGCCTTCGCCGGCGAGTACGACCTCCACGTCCCGCTGCTGGCCGACACCCGCCGCGAGGTCGCCGCCCGCTACGGCGTCACAACGGAGGACGACCTCGGGCAGGCACTGATCGAACGGGCCGTGTTCGTCGTCGACCACGACGGCGTCGTCCAGTACGCCTGGTCGACCGACGACCTGACCGAACTACCGAACGTGGACGTGATCAAGGACGCAATCGCCGAGACCGGCGGCGACGACACGGCCTTCGCCCGCTACCGAGTGGGCCACGCCCACTACACCGAGGGCCGGCGCGCCTTTACTAGCGCGATGCAGTCCTACCAGAGTTCGGAGTGGATGCTCTCCCAATCGGACTTCAAGCGGGCACAGGGGGAGTTCGAGGAGGCCGCCGAACACTTCGACAGCGCCGTCCGCTTCGTCGACGACGCCGATCTCGAAACGTACTACGACCACGCCGAGCAGAAGGCGACGGCGCTGTGGCAGGCCGCCGAGTGGCTCACCGAATCGGCCAGTAACTACTCCAGCGGTGCCGGCGCGGAGGGCCAGCGCCTGCGCGACGACGCCGAGCGCCCGCTGGAGACGGCCCGCGATCTGGGCGAACCGGTCGACCCCGACGACTGGCCGCCCAACCTCGACGCCGACGAGGAGACGGAGAGCATCCTCCCGGAGCAGGAGGCGGTCGACACCGAACTCGCGGTCGATATCGATGCGGCCGCCGCTGGGACGGCGGACACCGAGGCCGACGACGGAAGCGACGGCGAGCCAACGGCGAACGAGGACGACGACATCGACGAGGCCGACCTCGAACAGCTCGAAGCCGAACTCGCTGCAAACCAGCCCGAGGACCCCGATGGCGGCGAGATCGAGGAGACGCCGACGAGCATGGTCGACGCGCCGCCCGGCGTCGGAGATGATGGCGGAGGCAACGATGATGGAGCGACCGCCAATGACGGGACAGTCGACGACGAAATCGACGACGACGACATCGAACAACTGGAGGCCGAGATGGCGGCCAGCCAGTCCGCCGCCGAGGCCGCACAGGCCGAGGCAGAAGGCGAGGGTGACGAGTCCGACGAGACACCCGACGATCCGGACGCTGACCTCGCCGGTGGCGCGCCGGACGCAGACGCCGACGACCTCGCAGACGAGCGCGACGTGCCGCCGCCGGGCTCTGGCTCGCTCGAACCGACCGGCGGTGGTGGCTCGGGCGGGCTGGAACCCGAGGAAAGTGACAGTTCGGAGCCCGACGAGCAGGACGACCCCGGCGGCCTCGAATCGTTCGACGACGTGGAGACGACCGGGGAGAACCCCTTCGAGGGCGAGGACGAACCGCTCGACGACCCCGACGGTGCCAGCGACGACGACATGGACGCGATTCCCGAGGAAGACGACCTCGACGAACCCGACGGGGCCACCGACGAGGACATGGCGGCGATCCCGACCGAAGACGAACTGGCCGGCGACGAGGACGACGAGAACGACGCAGACGCGGACGCCGACGACGAGCCACGATACTGACCGTCACTTTCTCGACGCTGTGGCGCGCCCCTCCGGTATGGATCAGGTGGCGACGGCGCGGGCCTACTACCGCGCGCTCGACGAGAGGGACTACGATCTGCTCGCCGACGTGCTGGCCGAATCGTTCGTCCACGACCGGCCCGACAGGACTATCGAGGGCCGCGAGCGGTTCGTCCAGTTCATGCGTGAGGACCGGCCCCAGACCGACACCACCCATCCGATCACGGCGGTCTACACCGGCGACTCGGGCGTCGTCGTCGAAGGACGATTGCTCGACAGCGACGGCGAGGAGATCACTCGTTTCGCCGACGCGTTCCGCGTTACCGACGGACTGATCGAACGGATCATCACGTACACGCGGTGAACGCCGCGAGCGCGTTCACGTCAACGCCGTGAACGCCAGCACGGTCACGAAAGCAAGCGTCGCCGTCCCGACGCCGACCAGTAGCGGCCGCGGTCCCCCTGAGGTGAGCGCACTCGCAAAGCCGATCCCGATCGCTGCCCCCGCGGCGAGACTCAGGTCGTCCCGGTCGATCTGTGTGGTGTCGAACATCGTTCTGTCGGTCTCACTCACCGGAGCCGGATCCGACGGCGCTCTCGCCGACCACGGGTGTGTCCGGTGATCCGTGTGACCGTTTCATCGGTCTCACTCACCGGAGCCGGACCCGACAGCGCTCTCGCCGACTACGGGTGTGTCCGGTGATCCGTGTGACCGTTTCATCGGTCTCACTCACCGGAGCCGGACCCGACGGCGCTCTCGCCGACGGGGTCGTGGCCCTCGATGAGTTCCTGGCCGCCCATGTAGGGCCGGAGCGGTTCGGGCACCTCGATGGTGCCGTCGTCGTTCTGGTAGTACTCCATGATCGCGACCATCACGCGCGGGACGGCGACACCGCTGCCGTTGAGGGTATGCAGGTACTCCGCCGATTCGTGGCGCTCGGGCCGGTAGTGGATGCCTGCGCGCCGAGCCTGGAACTCCTCGAAGTTCGAGACCGACGAGACTTCCAGCCAGCGACCGCCCGCCTCGGGGCCCTCGTCCATGTCGTCGCCGGGGGCCCACACCTCGATGTCGTACTTCTTGGCCTGGGTAAAGCCCATGTCGCCGGTACACATGTCCAGCACGCGGTAGGGCAGGCCGAGACGCTGGAGGACCGATTCGGCCTCGCCCAGCAGCCCCTCCAGCCGTTCGTAGCTGTTCTCCGGGCGGACGAAGTTGACGAGTTCGACCTTGTTGAACTGGTGGACGCGGACGTACCCGCGGGTCTCGGTGCCGTGCTCGCCCGCCTCCCGGCGGAAGTTCGGCGAGAACGCCTGATGCTTGAGCGGCAGGTCGTCGTCCAGCAGGATCTCGTCGCGGTACATGTTGGTGACCGGCACCTCCGCCGTCGGCAGCAGCCACAGGTCGTCGTCCTCGTACTCGTCGTCCTGCCGGGCCTCGATGCGGTAGGCGTCCTCGGCGAACTTCGGCAACTGGCCGGTGCCACGCATCGACGCCGAGTTCACCGGGATCGGCGGGAACACGTCGATATAGTCCTGCTCGCGGTGTACGTCCAGCATGAACTGGATCAGGGCGTACTCCAGGCGCGCGCCCTCGCCCTTGACGAACTGGAACCCGCCGCCGGAGACTTTCGCGCCGCGCTCGAAGTCGATGATGTCCAGTTCCTCGCCCAGATCGTAGTGGGGGACTACCTCGTCGGGCAGCTCGCGCAGGTCGTCGAACCCCTCGCGATACCGCTCGACGTTGTCGCTCTCGTCCTCGCCGACCGGCACAGACTCGTGGGGGACGTTCGGAATTTCGAGCAGTCGCGCCTCCAGTTTCGCTTCGAGTTCGTCGGCCCGGTCCTCGACCTGCTGTAACTCCTCCTTGAGCTCGCTGGAGCGCTCGATGGCTTCCTGGGCCTTCTCCTCCTCGCCCTCGCGCTTGTACTCGCCGATCTGACTGGAGACCTCGTTGCGCTCGTGACGGAGGCTGTCCCCCTCGGCCTTCAACTCTCGCCACTCCTCGTCGATCCGCAGAATCTCGTCGAGGTCGACGCCCGTGACGCCCTTGTGCTCGATGGCCTCGCGGACCACCTCGGCGTTCTCACGGACGAACTGTCTGCTCAACATGATCGGCGGTTGTCCACGCCCGGTCCTAATCATTCCGATCCACCTTTTTCCAGCGGGGGTGCGCTGCGCGCACCCCGCTTGCAAAAACGTGGGCGAAAAAGGCCGAACGCGAGCTGGCGGCTCGCGTTCGGTGTTGTGCGTGAGCACCGCGAACGCACTGCTCGTCAGAGCTTGCTCTGACGGTGAATCGCGCGAACGTCCGGGTCTTTCGGACCGCTCGTTCGCGCGAATGCTCACAGTAACGATGTGGCGCGCGCTGTCGCTCGCTCCGTCGAGCGACAACACTGTGCGAGGGATGAGTGAGGGAGTGAAACGACCGAACGAGTCGGTTGGGGAGGGTGTGGTGCGGTGCTGTGCTGTCCTTGGCGGATGAAAGGGCGAGGTGCGGTCGCGGGGTCTGCGCGGGCCCTATCCGAACGGAGTGAGGATATCCCGCACAGACCCCGCGAGCGTGGCGAGGGCTTTCAGGTGTCGTTAGCGATGGTCGTCCGCGTGGCTGTCCCGACGATAGCGATTCCGATCCCGACTGTTATGACCGCCCGCTTATAAGACCGACCGACAAGAACATCCGGCAATGAGCGAGCCGGAGACGGTGGTCGTCGACGACGGTCGTCGCCTCGCCTACGAGGAGTACGGTCGCGCCGATGGCGACCCGATCCTGTGCTGTCACGGGGTTCCGGGGTCGCGACTCGTGTGGTCGCTGTTCGACGAGACCGCCCAGCACCACGACGCCCGCCTGATCGCGCCCGACCGGCCGGGCTTTGGCGAGTCCGACTTCCAGCCAGGTCGGGATCTACTGGACTGGGCCGACGACGTGCGGGCGCTGGCCAAGATGCTCGACCTCGATACCCTCTCCGTCGTCGGATTCTCCGGCGGTGGCCCACACGCCGCGGCCTGCGCCCACGAACTGGACCGGGTCGAGCGCGCGGTCCTCGTCAGCAGTCCCGGGCCGCCCCAGACCAAGCAGTACGCCACGGCGTCGAACCGCCGGCTGACGGCCGCGACACAGTCGATCCCGGGCTTTTCGCGTGGGGTCTTCGGCCTGACGGGGTGGCTGGCGCGCAACTGGCTCAGTCGCTTCCGCGCGACCATCGAGAGCAACGCCTCGGAGCCCGACCGGTCGCTGTTCGACTCGCCGGACGGTACTGTCGTCGTCGCCGACGCCGCCGAGGCGTTCGCACAGGGTGGCAAGGGACCGGCCCACGAGGTCCCGATGCTGGGCGAGCCGTGGGGGTTCGACCCCACCGACTGCGCCGAGACACTGTCGCTGTGGCACGGCCGCGCGGACCAGCAGGTCCCGCTTCGGGTCGCGCAGGCGTTCGCCAGCCGACTGCCGGGCACCGACGTGACTGTCGCCGAGACGGGTCACTACTCGACGCTGGTCGAGCGCTTCGAGGGAGTCCTGCTGGATGCTGTCGCTAATCGGTAGCACGAAAAGCGACTGTTGGTCAGTCGCGAACGAACCGTATCAGGCCGAGCTCGCGTCGGCCGTCCAGCCTGGATCGGTACCGGTCTCGGCCAGCACGTCGGACCGACAGGCCGGGCAGTAGTCGGGGACCGTCTCCTCGTTCCGGGGAACGTAGACCGCGCCGCCACACTCCACGCACGCGTCGTCGACGACCGTCACACAGTCGGCACAGAGATTGAAGTCGTCGACTGTCAGCTCTCGCAGGGGTTCGAGTTGTTTGTCCAAGATGTACTCGTCGATGACAGCCTGACAGTTGTGGCACGGTTGCATAGCGATCCAACTGGTACTGTGTGATTCACACACATAGTCTTACTCCCTCGGGCGAAAATTGAGCTACTGATTCGATGACAGGACGGGGTCGGCGCTCTCGTCGGTCAGCCAGTAGCCAAGCGCCAGCCACGGCGCGCCGACGATGGCCACGTACGCGGCGAGCGCCAGCGGGGCCGCGACCGGGTCGCCGCGGACGACAGCGCCGGCGGCGAGGGCCACGACACCGACAGCGACGACCGGTTTCAGCACCCGCCAGCCGCGCTGACGAACCAGCGACCCGACGCCGAGGACGGCGACGGGGAGGAGGAGAAAACCGAACGGCGCGAGCGACTGGGGTATCGAGCCACGGGCACCCGAAACCACCACGTCGTAGGCGTGCATCCCGCTCACCCCCAGTACCACCGCGGCGAGAACGGGGAGCGTCCGGAGCGGTGTGAGCGGCCGCCAGCGGCCGGTCGCTGCGACGAGTCCGCCGAACGTCACCAGTACCGACCCGGCGACGGTCAGGAGCAGTCGGACGAGCAGTTCACTCCATACCGGATTGTGTCCGACGAGCAGTCCGTACTCGTAGTACCGCCCGTCCTGCTGGACGTACTGATGGTCGATCAGGACATCGACCGCGCGCTCGTCGTCACCGGACCACAGCATCGCGGACGGGCCGGATCTCGCCCCGTCGAAGGCCGACTTCGCCGCCGCCGGCAGGTCGGCGTAGTCGACGACAGCGTCCTGCTCGACCGCTCCGCCGTTAACTCGCTCGACAGCGCCGACCGAGTATGGCGTCTGGCCGAAGTGGGGAAAGAGAACGAGCGGGTGCGCGAGCATGGCGAGGCCGAGGAGGACGAGAACCGCGACAGCGACAGGACTCGGCCCACCCGCTGTCGTCAGACGGGACCGGAGGGCTTGGGACGCGGGCATTCAACCGCGACGTTGCGGCCCGAAAACAAGTGCTTTGTCGTCAGCGTGGACTCCCGTCAGTTACGCCTGTCCGGGCACGCCGTCGGGCATGGCCGCGTCACCGGCCGCTTCAGCGCCGGCAGCGGCGTCGCTGGCGTTGGCCGCACCGACTTCCTCGGCCGCCTCACTGCCGCCCGGCGTCAGGTCACTGATCGTCTCGCCGAGACCGTCGGTCGCCTCGCCGGCGGACTTCCCGACCTCGCCCATGATCTCCGAGACGAACCCGGGGACGTTCGCGGGCAGGTCTGTCGGCGGGCCGGCCTGTGCGGCTAGCTGTGCTGCGTCGGTTGCGAACGATGCCATCGTGGGGAGTGCTGCTTCGATCATCGCAGCCGATCCATGCCACTGGAGGAGAAAAAGGGGGGTCGGCGCTGAAGCCGACTTGGGACCGATTCAGCCCGAGTTAACCCCAGTAACCACCGGTTTGAACCGGTTTTGCGGGCCGTCTGGCCCCTAGTCTCGTCTGACGGGGTTCGACGGCGGCCACCGCGCGTCGAGCGCGGTCGTACTGTGTGTCACTGTCGGCCGCACCCGGCAGCGGCCGGCGGTCGGTTTCGGGGTCGATGGCGCACAATTAAGTACCGGTCCACCGACACTCTCGCTGGTATGACCGACATCGACGCGGTCCTGTTCGATCTCGACGACACCCTCGTCCGGTACGTCCGCTCGCCGGGCGAGGTCCTGCGAGCGTCCTACGAGCGACTCGACCTCGACCCCCTGTTTCCGGTCGACGCCTACTACGACCGTTACACGGAGTTCGCCGAACAGTACGACGCGATGGACGACCTCCGTTCAGAGTGTTTCGCCACACTCGCCGAGGAGCGCGGGTACGATCCCGACCTCGGTCGTGAGGTCGCGACGACCTTCGCCGAGGAGCGCGACCAGTCGAACGTCGAACTGTGTCCGGGGGCCGAGGCGGCTCTCGATGGGCTCGCCGGCGAGTACCGGCTCGCGGTGATCACGAACGGCGCGCCCGACGCTCAGCGCGCGAAGGTGGACGCCGTCGACCTCGACCGCTGGATCGAGACGCAGGTGATCGCCGGGCACGACGTGCCGCCGAAACCGGATGCCGAACCCTTCGAGATCGTGCTCGACAGCCTCGATGCGACACCAGAGCGGGCGGTCAAGGTCGGCGACTCGCTGGAAACGGACATCGCTGGCGCGAACGCGCTCGGGATCGAGTCGGTCTGGCTCTCTGCCGACCGGGACGTACAGGCCCACGAGCCGACGTATCGGATCGACGGGCTCGACGAACTGCCGACGCTCTTGGGGCTGGCGGTTCGTGAGCGGCGAAAGAATCGGGTCGCGGCTGTCTACAGGTCGAAGCGGTCGGCTCGCATGACCTGGGTCCATGCGTCGACGAAGTCCTCGACGAGTTGCTCCTCGCCGTCCTCGGACGCGTAGACCTCGGAAATCGCGCGCAGGCGGGAGTTCGACCCGAAGATCAGGTCGGCGCGGGTCCCGGTCCACTGGCGTTCGCCGGTGTCGCGGTCGTACCCCTCGTACACCTGGGTGCCCTCGCTGGCTTCCTCCCACTCGAAGTCCATGCTGAGGAGGTTCGCGAAGAAGTCGTTGTCAAGCGTTCCCGGTTCGTCGGTGAGGACGCCGTGGTCGCTGTCGCCGTAGGTCGCGCCCAGCGTGCGCATACCGCCGACCAGCGCGGTCATCTGGTCGGGGCCGAGGTTCAGCAGGTCGGCCTTGTCGACCAGTAGCGTCTCCGCGGGCTGTTCGAGGCCCTCGCGGATGTAGTTGCGGAAGCCGTCGACCTTGGGCTTTAGCGCCTCGAAGGAGTCCACGTCGGTCTGCTCGGGGGTGGCGTCGGTGCGGCCCGGCTCGAAGGGCACGTCGACGTCGTAGCCGGCGTCGGCCGCCGCTTCCTCGATGGCAGCGTTGCCGCCCAGTACGATCAGGTCCGCGAGCGAGACGCGCACGTCGTCGGATCGCCCTTCGTTGAACTCCGTCTGGATCTCTTCATAGGTCTCCAGAGCGGTTTCGAGCTGCTCGGGCTCGTTGACCGCCCAGCTACGCTGGGGTTCGAGCCGGACCCGGGCACCGTTCGCCCCGCCGCGCTTGTCGCTGTCGCGGTAGGTCGACGCGGAGGCCCAGGCGGTCTTGACCAGTTGCTGGGTCGTCAGGTCCGAGTCGAGGATCCGCTCCGCGAGGTGCTCGATCTCGGCGTCCCCGATCAGGTCGTGGTCGACCTCGGGGACCGGGTCCTGCCAGACCATCGTCTCGTCGGGCACCTCGGGACCGAGGAGCCGCTCGGGCGGGCCCATGTCGCGGTGGGTCAGCTTGTACCAGGCCTTCGCGAAGGCCATCCCGAACTCCATGGGGCTCTCCTGGAACTCCTCCATGATCTCCCGGTAGTCGGGGTCGCGCTTGAGCGCGATGTCGGTCGTGAGCATCATCGGCGTGACGCGCTCGTCTTCGTCCGTCGCGTCCTGCGCGGAGTTTTTCAGCTCCTCGTCTTTGGGCGTCCACTGCCAGGCTCCGCCGGGGCCCTTCTCGGGCTCCCACTCGTAGTCGAGCAGGTTGTCGACGTAGCCCATGTCCCACCAGGTCGGGTCCTGCGTCCAGGGGCCCTCGATCCCGCTGGTGATCATCGCGCCCTTCGTGGCCCCCTCGTGCTGCCAGCCGAGCCCCATCTGCTCGATCGGGGCGGCCTCGGGCTCGGGACCGAGGTTCTCGTCCGGATCGCCCTCGCCGTGGACCTTCCCGAACGTGTGACCGCCGGCGATGAGCGCGGCGGTCTGCTTGTCGTCCATCGCCATCCGAGAGAACGTCTGGCGGATGTTCTTGGCCGAGGCTTCCGGATCGGGCTCGCCGTCCGGTCCCTCCGGGTTCACGTAGATGAGCCCCATCACGGACGCACCGAGCCCTTCCTGAATCTCGCCGGGTTCCTCGAAGCGCTCGTTGGTCTCCATCTCCGTTTCGGGCCCCCAGTTGACGGCCTTGTCCGTGTCGAAGGCGTCCTCGCGGCCGCCGCCGAAGCCGAAGGTCTTGAAGCCCATCGACTCGATGGCGACGTTGCCAGCCAGCACGATCAGGTCGGACCACGACAGCGCCTTGCCGTACTTCTGCTTGACCGGCCAGAGCAGGCGTCGGGCCTTGTCGAGGTTCGCGTTGTCGGGCCAGCTATTGATCGGGGCGAAGCGCTGTCGCCCGCCGGCCGCGCCGCCGCGGCCGTCGTAGGCCCGATACGTGCCGGCGCTGTGCCACGCCATTCGGATCATGAAGGGCCCGTAGTGGCCGTAGTCGGCCGGCCACCAGTCCTGTGGGTCGGTCAGCACGTCTTCGATGTCCGATTTCACCTCGTCGAGGTCGAGTGACTGGAACGCCTCGCCGTAGTCGAAGTCGTCGCCCAGCGGGTCGGCGTCGCTGGCGTTCTGGTCGAGAATCTCCAGGCTCAGCCGTTCGGGCCACCACTCGTCGTTCGAGGTTCGCTCCGGCCAGGCTGTCGATTCCGTCGTGCGGGGCTCTGCTCCGCTTGTCGGACTGTTGTCTGCCATCTATTACGAGCCAGCGCTCCCCGACACCTAACGGTTACTTTGGCATATGCCAACCGCCGCTACCTTTATCGACGTACCGACACCCACTCACAGTATGACAATCGGCGACGTGGTTCGGGCCGAATCGGTCGACGAGGAGCTGTGGTACGTCGACACCGGGATGTACGACGTCGAGGAGTACGGGTCGGTCTACCTGATCGACGCCGAGCGGCCGGCGCTCGTCGACACGGGGCTGGGCACCAACGTCGAGCGCGTCCACGACCTGCTCGATCAAGCGGGCATCGCCCCCGACGACCTCGAAACGATCGCGCTCACGCACGTCCACCTCGATCACGCCGGCGGCGCCGGCCTGCTCGCCGAGGAGTGCCCGTCGGCGACCGTGTACGTCCACGAATCCGGCGCACGCCACCTCGTCGACCCCTCGCGCTTGTGGGCCGGCACGAAGCAGGCCGTCGGCGATCAGATCGACTACTACACCGAACCGACACCGATCCCCGAAGATCGGATCGAGACACTGACCGACGGCGACGAGATCGACCTCGGCGGCCGGTCGCTCGTGGCGCGTCACGTTCCGGGCCACGCGCCCCACCAGGTCGTCTTCGACGCGCCCGGACTCGACGCCGTCTTTACGGCCGACGCCGCCGGCATCTACACCCCCTCGACCGACGAGGTCCACGTGACCAGTCCGCCCCCGAACTTCGAGTTCGAGCAGGCCGTCGCCGACGTGGAACTGCTCGGGGCGCTGGATCGGTCGTGGCTCTGCTACGCCCACTTCGGCCCCGCACGCACCGCCGACCGACTGGGCGAGTACACGACGGTCCTCGAAGAGTGGGTCGACGCCGTCGAGCGCGAACGCGCCCGACACGAGAGCGACGACGCCGTCGTGGGTCACTTCGTCGAGGCTGTCGAGACGCCCGACATCTGGAGCGACCACAAGGCCCGCGCGGAGGTCGGCATGAACGTCCGCGGCGTCCTGACGTATCTCGATGGGCGCGACCCGTAGACCGGGGGTCCGGCCCCCTCGATCCCGGCAGTAGCCGCGGGGAGTGCATGCGTTTATACAAGGGCACGCCCTTGGCCTCCATAGACGATGGCGGCAACCGAACTGATACTGTTAGTCGCTGGGATCATCGCCATCGGTGTGCTGGCGCAGTTGCTCGCCGATCGGCTGCAAGTCCCGACGATCATCTTCTACATCGGAGCGGGGCTACTGCTGGGTCCGATCGCACCCTACCTGCCGATGATCGACGCACGGATCATCGGACCGGGATCGTTCGGCGACGCCCTGCCCGCGGTCGTCGGTCTCGCTGTCGCCATCATCGTCTTCGAGGGGGCCTTCCACCTCAAACTGGAACGCATCCGCGAAGCGCCGTCGGCGGCGGTCCG
>ENA-ORDC01000175-ORDC01000175.1-marine-metagenome-genome-assembly--contig:-NODE-175-length-69838-cov-18.469603_pt1 | contig 69838 bp, 72 predicted proteins | sample MGYA00237783_ERZ508515 | MGnify/ENA primary metagenome ERZ508515 (study PRJEB26186, sample SAMN06268792) | marine metagenome | isolation source: Eden Landing Ponds, San Francisco, CA, USA | place...
GGCTGGGTCCTCTCGCCGGTCGCCACTGTCCGAGAGATCCTCGGGAACAACCGTCGCGCGGCCTACCTCGGGCTGATAGCGCTCGGGATCTTGTGGTACACGGGCAACCTACCCAGTGCTGGCCTGCCCTCCTGGTGGCCGGCGGTCGCGATCGCCGGCGTCGCGATGTACGTCGGTGGTCGCTGGGCAACCAAGCGAATCCTCGACCTCGTTCCCGAACCCAACGGAATCCTCCTGGTTGAGTTCGATGACCGGGAACTCGGTGGTGGCTCGATCTACGAACTCTCGCCGGAGGCCTTCGCGAACATGCGCGTACTCGGCGGCGAACTCCACCAGTGGGATCGCTCACCGCGCCGGGTCTACGAAGTCGTCGACTACAACCCCGAGTACAACGTGGCGGTCGCGAACTGGCGCGAGTCCAAGCCCGGGAGCGCGATCGCGGCCGAACGCACGGTCGACGACGCGCTCGCAGCCGTCCGCGAACTCCGACAGGACTTCGAAACTGACGCTGCCAAGGCGCGCGAGACGCTCAGGCGCGTGCGTGGAATCGTCCGCCAGCTCGACAAAGATCGAGCGAAAGCCCAAGAGGAAATCCTCGACGAGCACGTCGCGCCAGATCTGGGCTCCTCGAGAACGGTCTCGGAGGTCATCGAGGAGCAACTCCCCGAGGACCTCCACCCGATGGACGCACCACCGCTCGAAGAGATGGACACCGAGACCAAACCCAAAACCAACGGCGACGCGCCGGACGACGACAGTGAGCAAATCGAGAGCGTCGAAGAAATCGATCTTGCCGACCTCTGGGCCGACACTGCGGGGATCAAACAATGAGTGATGGATCTGCCTATGCAGCGGCGGAACTCGGAACGGAACTCAGAAACGGATCTGCTGAATCCGTCCGATCGTTCGCTGGTCTGATCGACGATAAGCGAGGACTGAGACTTCTAAACTACTACGACTCGCTACTCGACGATCCGGTCGAAGAGACGGCGATCGGCAAGGAGATCATCGCCAACTACGCGACCGATACGATCGACGAGTCAGTCCGGGCGGGGAACGTCTCCCAGATGAAAGCCGCGACCGGTCTCACGAACCAGAGCCAAGACGGTCGGGATTTCTACGGTGAAGCCGCAGCACGCCTCGAGCACGAGGGCGCGATCGGAATCATGTTCGGGCCGCCGGGCGCGGGCAAGACCGCGACCACGCTCGACGTCGCGAGCGCGTGGCGAGCGCGTACTGGCGGCGCTGTGATCGGAAATACCTCGTACTCCGGGTTCGATCGCCAGTTCCACAGCGACACGGAGATGCTCGAAGCGATGGGCTCGATCGAAGGGCCAGTCCTCGCGTTGATCGACGAAGTCGCCCAGGAGCTCTCCGGATTCGGCGAGGGCTCGAAGGACGCTGAAGCCTTCAGCGACGCGTTGCTGTTCATCCGGAAGAAAGAGCGAAAACACGGCAGATACGCGAAGAAGGGGAGCGCGCTGCTGGTCGGGCATACGCGCAAGAAGGTCGCTAAATCAATCCGGCGAGTCGCGAGCTTTGGGATTGAGAAACCTCACCGCGATCAGCCCGACAAGGCGCGTCTTCTCGATTCAGAGGGCGGAAAGGACAGCTGGGAAGACGCTGGTCACTACCAGGGCCTCACTGATACCGCCGAGAATTACGCCGAATACGAGCCCAGCGAGTTCTCGATCGAAGAAGCCTACAACGAAGATGGGGAGAAACAGACAATCGATCTCGACAAGGCGAAGAAACAGGAAGCGATCAAGACGGCTGTACGGGCGACCGTCGAGCAGGATATGACCTACGAAGAAGCGGCCGGCCTCGTCGAATATGGCGAGTACTGGGTCGGCGAACGTGTACGCGAGTGGCGAAGCGGCGACCATGGCTTCGTCCCGATAGAGCGGCCAGAATCTGAGTGACGGCGCGGCGACACCCCGTTCATGGATGGGTGGACACCCCCGGCGCAATCTTACTTTTTCACGCGTACACGAAGGCCAGAAATCGGCTCACGAAATCTGGATCGCTGAGGCCGGTTTTGGAGTCACCAACGTCGGTTACGAGTGAGAGAAAAACCAACTGCGGAGCTCGAGTCTATCTGCCGCGGCCGCGAGTTGCTCGACGGCTGATGTCGAACTCGACTGTCGTATCTTCGGTCATCCGGATGTCTTTGGTGTGGACGACGTCGTCGAAACGCGGGTCGTCCTTCGGTGGCTCCATGACCGCCTGGACGGGGCCGGCCAATTCCAACCCAGTGAAGTCGACGAAGTCGATCGTCATATAGCCGTTTTCGTCGCTCGTCAGCGTCCACGGGCCGATCGCGAACCAGTAATTCCAATCGAAGCCAGGATAGAGCGAGCGGACTTCCGGGCGAGCATTCTCTACACCTTTCTGCTCAGCCAGAACAGCCCGGATATCGATCTTGTGTGCTTCTGGAAGCTGGATTTCGCCGAGATCAGACTCTCCGTCAGGAACGTCACGATGCCCGATCGTGTGGACGTGAGGGACGCCGTTGAGCCGCGGTGAAAGGAACTGGGGGAAGGATCCTGCTGTTTTGTACATCGCGAGGAATACCTCGTCAGTTCCGGCTGGGACAGAGACCTCGAAGTACCCGTCGGGATCAGCAAACGTGTCAGTCCCACCATCGGAGTAGAGAACATCCACATGCGCGTACGGTACTGGACTCCCGTCATACGCCTTCATAGTGCCGCTAACAGTCTCTTCACTGGCCGCTGCTACATTTCCTGTTCCTCCGAGAACGACGCCAGCCGACGCTGCTGCGGTAGCAGCTTTGGACAAGAACCCTCGTCGTGAGGATGTTTTCGAAATCGACTCGTGGTTGACACCATCCCAACTCATGATCGCCAGATTACACGCATGAGCAATATATCTGTTGGCCAAATTGTACTATCGGGGCCTTCACAGAACAGCGTCTTCAACCGGATTCAACGTGTACGGCCAGATCGATATCGAAAGACGTCACCCTTGTTGAGAAGGTCTCGGCTATCTCTCGGCGCTGCTCGAGCGTGAGGTCGTCGCGCTGGAGGACTTCTTCAGCTGCCCGGACGATCTCGACGACGTCCTCACAGGCGTAGGCCGCGGCGTCGCTCTTGTTCTTGTCGTAGAAACGCGCTGCCTTCTCGATCGCGTCTTCTCGGTAGCGGTTCCCATCGAAGCGAATCCGGAGACTGTCGGCCATATTCGTGAACACGACGCGCTATTCCTAGATTGTTGCGGTGACTGGAACGGGTCTCGTTTATATGCGCGGGTAGCGCGCCGGCGTGATCACGTCGAACGCGCGGGCAGTACTGCGAGCGTGAACGCGAATATGAACACGGGTGCACTCGCGCTCGTGTTCATATTGGGAACTTCGAAGATCGCGACGCGCAACCCCTTGGAGGCAATAGTAGATACGCGTAAACAGACTTTGTTATCAAAACAAATGGTTAAGCAGAAATGAGGAGTCCCTCAGTATGAAATCCTTTCCCGTATTGAGCCGGGAGAACTCCCAGTAAGTCGCTTATGCATTTGAACGGTCTGTTTCTCAGTTAAGGTAGTAAGTATATCAGTAGTAAGACGACAGATTTTCTTATTACTAACTCCAGAGGATAGCTCGTTTGCCTGCTGTCTGAAAGGATTCGGAATTATATCAGTGTCTTCTCCCCCATCTGGGTCAATAGCCCTATACAATATCTCAAACAGTTCTCCGATGATTTCACACTGACCGCGCTGTTGGGCGCGTAGCGCTGTATCCCCAATCACATAGTAGATTGTCATATATTTCAAAAGATTGACTTCATTACTAATATTCTGGTCAATCTGTAGATACGGCTCACTATCATCATGATCCTGAAGATATACACCTCCCTTTTCTACACCCATGTATCTCTCAATAAGTGTGGATGAAAGATAATCTAGAGACCTTCGTTCTTCTTTGGTTCCATTGAATGGCGAGAGTAGATTGGACCCACCCTGATCACGTAACCAATCAAGTATATCCTCTCCCTCGTGATACGGAATATCAAGCTCTTCCTCTACCTCTGTCAGGAACTCATCACGCTCTACGGTCTTTTCTGCCAGTAGTTGTTCAAATGGGAGTATACCTGAACGGTAAAAGTCCGCAACATCATGAACAGCGTATGCAAGGTCATCAGCCCAGTCCATAATAGCTGCTTCTGCACTCTGTCTTTTATTAGTCGGTTCAAGATCTTTTGCCTGTTCAAATGGTTTTCGTTCGCTTTCGTATACGCCCCATTTCTCGTGCTCATTCACCCCCCATCGATTCTCTCCCGCACCAGCATCAGCCCGCATCCAGGGGTATTTCAGAATGGCATTGAGAGTGGCGTATGTGAGATTTAGTCCATTTTCCGTATCATCATGTGCTGCTATGTGGGTAACGATACGGAATGACTGTGCATTGCCCTCAAAACCTTCATCAACATTCTTGCCTGTGACTCTCTCATCCAGTTCTTTTTCTGCAATGTGACCAAATGGAGGATGACCGATGTCGTGTGCTAAGGCAGCAGCCTCCACAACATCTTCATTTACTTCAAGACCATTACGAATCTCCGAATCAGATATATCTGGAAGATACTCTGCCAATCTACGGCCAATTTGTCCAACCTTGAGTGAATGACTCAACCGATCGTGGTATGTATAGGACTCCTCAGCTCGAGCAACTTGGGTTACCCCCGAGAGCCGACGGAACGCCTGGGTGTACAAAATGCGATCTCGGTCGCGTTGATACGGATTACGTTGGTCTTCTTGAATTGTGACTAAACGTTTTGAGCGAAGATTTGTACCCATTATAGAATCTACGACGAGGTTTGGGAATCGTCTTCAGAGCTTATTTCATATTCCCGATCCAGAGTGATAGAGATCAATCCATCTCGTCTGAGGTCTCTGATTATCTGCTGCGTCTTGTCCCACTCGAATCCAGCTTCTTGCGATAACTCCTCATGATCCATCGGACCATCATCTCTTATCATACTCAGTATGCGTTTCCGGTCCTGTGGATCCAATTTAGCACCAGTCACGGTGAATCACATCATATGGTCAGGCCTCTAGGATAAATAACTTGGTCACTGATTACCATTTTTGAATTGTTCATCCAGATCGTTTCTCTAGTAATGGCCCACTTCCACTGCTTCAACTGGAAGAATATTTCCACTGGAATCTCAGCCGACGGCGTATTTTTTCGCACCCCGGAGGGGTGCGCCCCTTAGGCACACCCCCTAAGGGCCCCTGCCCGCTGAGTGGGAAGCGACGCGACGCGCAGCTGCCGCTCGCAAGCAGCGATCACGAAGATCTTCGTCGAGAAATCGACCTCGAGGAGGAGCTACGCGATATCGTATATAAAAGAAGAGTCCGATGGATAGTGTTGCCACTCAGCTGTCGAGCTCTAAACCAGGGTCTTCACCGACGCGACTTCCCAGCTGTCGGGGCCACTCCGCCACTCGACGAACGCGTTACGGAGCTCACGGACGTCGCGACCGTCGTCGTTCCAGGCTTCGACCATCTCGCGCACGACCTCCTGGACGCGCGGCGCCGGCGAAGCCTTCAATCGAGACAGTACGGTGTCGATCCGGACCCGGAGATCGTCGTCGCTGTCCTCCAGGGCGACGTCGGCAGCGTACCGGTTCAGCCACTGCTGGAACGCACTCGAGGCAGCCTGCCGAGTCTCCATGCCCAGCAGCGCCTCGATCCGCTCAGCGGCGTTCTCGAACTGGTACTCTTGGCTCTCGATAATTCCCTGGATCTCGTCGGCAATCTTCCGTGAGGTGAACCGCACACTCGCGTCCGCATTCTCGAGCACGCCGTCCAGACGATCGAGCGCGCGGTAGATCGTACTCAGCCCGAGACCAGTGTTGTTAGCCAGCTCTCGCGGGTGCTGGTTGTCCTCTTCGAGCGCGAGCGACCTGACGATCTCCTCGTCGGCGTCGGTCATCGACTGGAGCGCGGTCACGAGAATCGACTCCTGCTGGGCCTCCATCGCCGGCGTCGGGTCGTCGTAGACTGGTACGGACTCCTCAGCAGCGGTCGCCTGGAAGTGACGATCTGAGACGAACGTTGTCCCGCCCGATTTGAACGGGATATCACTCCACGCGAGCACGTTGATGATCGTCTCGTCGATACGCTCGCGAAGTTCGTCCCTATCACTCCAATCAAACGCGTGGCCGCTATTCAACGACTTTCGCAGGAGAACGCCGACCTTCGGGTGATAGAGGTCGTCTTCGGGATCGAACTTGTCCGGGTGCTCCGGCAGGTAACTCTTCAGCTGACGGCCTCGGTGGTGTCCCGGCAGGAGCTTCCGGACATCGACGGGCTCGAGCTTGATCTTGTGGAGCTTCCCGACGACGTCCTCGTTGTCGATGTCGTAGGTGGCCTGTGTTCCCTCTTTCTCGGCGAGCAGTAGCATGAGCTTCTGCATGACGCCACCCTGGCCGATGAGCTTCTGGTTCATCGAGCGAGTGATCCGGACGTAGCGCTCGTACTCGTAGATGTTACTCAGCGAGTGCGCTGGGGCCCGGAAATACCCCTCCCGCATCCGGGTTCCCGCTTCTTCGGCGAGCGCGTCGACGAAGACCGGCAGCAGATCCTTGTACTGCTGGGGCTCCAGATTCGAGCCCTGGAAGTGGACGTCGATCCCTTCGTCGGCCTCGACCTCGTCGAAGGGCTGGGTGATCCGATCGCCGGTCTCGTAGTGTTTCATCTCGGGGAAGCGCGGCGAGACGTTGTAGGTGGCCTTGCGCTCGCCATCTCCGTACGCGAGCACGTTCACTTCGTACAGGCGCTCGCCGGCGAGCGCGTCCGTCTCGCGCGGCATGAAGCCGCTCTTCTGGTAGGCCAGCTCGACACGCCAGGTCTCGCCGTCGATCGTCGTCTTGATTTCGCCGTAGCCGTCGTAGTCCTCGATCAACAGTCGAGTGAGCGCCCAGTAGGGATCGAGACCGTAGTCGACCAGATACAGGTGGCCCTTGCACTCGTGCGGGGCCGTCTTGATCTGGCTCACGGCTCTCCCTCCACTGCTCGCTCGACAGCCGACTGACTCTCCGCTAGCGGCTGCATCTTCGACCAGTCCCAGCTGACCGACTCGCTATCCGCGACGTCGTAGAGTCGCGAGGCTCGGACGAAGGAGACCGCTGTCACGCGGATCCCTCCCCGAAGTCTTCGATCTCTGCCTGGCCGGGTGGCTGGTAGTTGTCGATCTCGTCCCGGAGCCACCCCATCTGATCCATCAATCCCGACGTGTCTTCGAACGGTGTCTCGACGTGGCGGATCGTCGCGAACGCCCAGTCCTCAAGGTGTTCCTGATAGTTCTGGCCGAGGAGGAGGACTGCCGTCGTCGTGTAGGTCCACAGCGAGAGCGCAGTCGAAATCTCCTGCGACGTCCGAACCGACCACTTGCCAGCCTGGTAGTCGCCGATGAAACTGTCGTCATCCGGAACGAGCGAAGCGTCGTAAAGCTCTATCTCGTCGTCGGGCGAGAGGAGCCCGTGTTCGGCGCTGACGATGTACCAGTCGTCACAGGTCGTTTCAGCGTACTCCCGCTTGAGAGAGAAGTAGCTACTCGTGTAGAGATCCTTCGCTGGGACTGGATCGTCGACGTCGGCCTTCGCGGCTCCACACCCGACGAACGCCACGCGCGGCGTGGCGATACAGTCCCGACAGTAGAGCGTCCCCTCGGGGTGAGAGGCGAACGGCGATTCGATCCCACCGTTCGGAGAGAGACGCGAATCGCACTGATGACAGCGACTCACGCCGACGCACCTCCGTTGTCGTCGAGTTTCTCTCGAGCCCGTCGCAGGAGATTCGAGATCGTCCCGGGCGAGCGTCCGGTCTCGCGAGCGTATTCGCGTGCGCCGTACTCGCCATTCTCGACGGCTTCGTAGACTTCCCGCTCAGCCTGTGTCAGATCCGAGAGGGATGGACCCTCGAAGGCGGTTAGCTGGACCTGCTGAGCGGTCACAGCGACCACCCCGCATGCGGGTCGCTAACTGTCAGAGAACCCTGGAAAACGTATAAGGGGGCAGTGGGCCGGCGCGAATTCGAATCGCGGTTACGGCCACCCGAAGGCCGAAGGATACCAAGCTACCCCACCGGCCCGCACGTGAACGAAGGCGGGTCGACCCTTTAACGATTGCGAAAGCCCCACCACTGTGGCGCGATTGCACACGGTATGGCACTCGATCTCGGTTTCGTCACACAGACCACGATGCACTATAGCGACGCCCTCCCGGCCGCGGCGGCCATGGAACTGGACTACGTCGAACTCATGCTCGACGGCCACCACGAACGCTCGGATCTCGATACCGACGCTGTCCGCGCGGCCGCGGACGACACAGATCTCGATCTCGCGGTCCACCTCCCTTTTTGCCTCGACATCGGCTCGCCCTCCGAGCACGTCCGCGAGGGGGCGATTCGCGAACTCTCGGCGGCCATCGAAACCGCAGCCGACCTCGACGCCGAGAAGGCGGTCGTCCACGCCAGCAGCGACGCCTGGCGACCGGCCTGGGACGAGGAGACGATCAAGTCCCACATTCTCGATTCACTGTCGGAACTCCAGGTCGTCGCCGCGGAGTTCGGCGTCGAACTCTGCGTCGAAAACGTCCCCGGGGAGTGGTTCGGCCTCGACGATTTCGAGCGCCTGTTCGAGGAAACCGACTGCTCGATGACGTTCGACACCGGCCACGCCTACATCGATGGTTCGGACTCGGCAGCCCAGGCCGAATTCGTCGCGTCGAACGCCGACCGGATCTCACACGTCCACGTCAACGACACCCGGAAACAGGCCGACGAACACGTCCCGGTCGGCTCGGGCTTTCTGGACTTCGGGCGGATTCTGGACCCACTCGAGGACGCCACGCTCTCCATCGAGGTGTTCACCCCGAGCTACGAGTACGTCGGGCTGAGCGCAAACACCCTCCGCCGAGAAGTCGACGGGCTCGAATCGCCCTGAAACGACGGCTTGCGGTTCGAAAACGCCAGTCTGGCACCTGATGACACTGCTCTAACAATAGCTATATCGGCGTGACGAATAGTTACGTGTGTGACAAGATGTGTGCACTGTGGGAAACCCTCTACAGGGCAGTATTCGCTCGCGTTTGAACGCGAACAGGAGATTCGAGAGTTAGAATTAGCGCTTTGTGAGTCCTGCCTCGACAGGCTTCGATCGGCGTCGGACGTCTGGCGACTGGACTGATAGTGGTTGCTGTAGCGATTTACCGGTCCGATCGCACCGCTCCAACCGATCGATCCGGAACAGACCTACAGCAACCACTATGAGTTCAGTAACTCGCGTAGCCGTCGGTATCGAGCCAGTTGTGCGTGACGGAGATCGCGTGGTCGGCGTGCAAGGCCCGTGGTCCGAGCCGAAGGCGATACTCGGTGCGGTCTTCGAGCGACGCGGCCTCCGAGTCCGTGAAGTCCCGGTGATCCGAGAGCACGAAGATCGGGTTCTCGGGCGGTTCGATCTCGGCAACTGGATCGCCGTCCTCGTGGAGTTGGACGATCGACCCCTCCGCAGCCAGCCTCTCGAGGGACGCCTCGAAGCCCATGCGGTAGAGTTCGACCCCGGGAGCGGGTTCGGCCGGCATGTGCCCGATAGCGTCCGCTCGGGCCTCCAGGGCGGTGCGGATCAGGGCAGCGATCGATCGTTCGTCAGGGTGGAGGTTTCGCACTGTCGCGCCGTCGATGCTGACGGTGACGTCGTCGAGGACGAGATGGATCCGGGCGTCCTCGCGGATGCCGTGGCTTTCGAGCAGCGCGGCGTTGACCGTGCGGGCGAGGAGGTCTAGCCGCCCGGCCTCGCTGGCGAGGGCGTCCAGCGGGACCTCGGGCGTCGAGGGGGCCTCGTGACCGATGACGAGGAACTGGCGCATATCTGCTTCTATCGCCAGGCGGATTTCCCGGTGTCGATTCGCAATCGAAAAGAGCGAGCCGGGAGAGCGAGCGGTATGGACCTGTGGGTACGCCTCGGAGTCGGCGCGCTGTTGGCCGTCAGCCTGTTCGGGGTAGGCGTCCACTACGAGGCAGTCGAGGACGATCACGACCCCTACCCGGACGAAGAGCAACTCCGCGAGGCGTACGAAGAGTACGTCGGTGAACGGGCGCTACTGTTCGGGACCGTCGAATCCATCGGCGACAGCCAGTTCGTGATGACCGTCCAGTCCGACGCTGGCTCGTTCGAGATGACGGTTCCCGAGAACGACATCGCGGTCGATCCCGGCGGTGTCGTACAGGTCTACGGGATCCTCGACCCCGACCGAACGGTCGACCCCGTCCGAATCGTCGTCGTCACCGAAAGTGGCGACGCGGACCTGTACAAGTACGGCGTCTCCGCGGTCGGCGCACTGGTGGTCGCGCTCCTCTTCGTCCGACACTGGCGGCTCGATACCGACGCCTGGACCCTGGAGGTGAGAGGGGATGGCTGATCTCCTGAGCACGATCTTCGTCACCTACAGTTTGCTGACGGTGATACGCTGGTGGATCGACTGGCTCGACGAACGCTGGATCGTCCTCGCACTCGCGGGGACCGTGATCCCGGACTTGACGAGGATCGATCTCTTGCTCGACGCCCGGACGGTCGAGCAGGCCGTTGGCGTGCCATTCACGTACGCCCCACTGGGCTCTCTTGGTGGGGTTGTCCTCGTCTCGGCGATCGTCACGCTAGCGTTTGCGCGACGGCACTGGCGACGCGTGTACCCACTCGTGCTCACTGGTGGATTCGTCGGCCTGTTCGTCGACGGGCTGCGCATCTTCGCCGATGGTCGGGCGGGGTTCTATCTCTATCCCGTCTGGTGGCGACCACCGACGCCAGGATTGTTCGTCTCAGCCGATCCGCGCGTACTGGTCGTGACGGCGGCGCTCGCAGCGGGTATCTTCGCCGTCGATCGATTCGTCATCGAGGAATCGCCCGGATCGTCGTCGCCTTGAGGGAGGCAACGACCTCGACGCCCGGTGCAAGCCCGAGCAGATCGACGCTCCGCCGCGTCACCAGACACGTCAGGCCAGTCTCGGCGCCGACGTCGATATCGACCGTGGCGACCGACTCGCCCATCTCGACCGTGCTGACGACCCCGACGAGTCGATTCCGGGCGCTGGTCGCGTCTGCGAGCGGCGTCGAGTCCGGGGCCTGCAGCGTCACGGCGTCCGCTCGGATCGACACCTGGACGTCGTCCACACCTGCAGGAACGAGTGCCCGGAGTTCGCCAGCTGCCGTCTCGACGACGCCGAGTTCACCGTCCCGCTCCAGCACTGTGCCATCGAGGACCGTCGTCTCCGTCTCGGCGACGCCCGAGAACTCTGCGCGCAATCGCTCGAACTGCCCGAGCAACGACTCGGCCAGCGGTGTGAGTTGGCTTCCACCACCGCCGCTGCCGCCGCGCTGGCGCTCGACCAGCGAGCCGAAGGCGCCTTCGAGCGCGCTCAGACGCTTGTGTGCGCGAGAATACGATCGATCCAGTGACGCCGCGGCGGCGTTGAGCGATCCTGCATCCGCGATCGCTTCCAGCAACGCCGCGTCATCGGCGTCGAACGCGACGCCCTCGGCGTACAGTCGCGCCTCGAAATCAGCGTCAGCCTCGCCCGCGCTCCCGTGACTGCCCATACGTCTCACTCGGTGGGATTCGGGATAACGGTTATGTCTGTACCGACACAACGTCGTTATGTCTATGTCGAAACAACGGTCGCGACGAGCGTTCCTGGCCGCCGGCGGGGCTGTGGCGCTGGGCGGCTGTGTCGTCGCCGGGACGGCTCCTGGTCTCTTCGGTGGCCGGCCGGCCGTCGACGTACTCGCAGCCGGCAGTCTGGTGGGGGCGTTCGACGGGAAAATCGGGCCAGCCTTCGCCGAGGCTTCGGCGTACGACTATCGCGGAGAGTACCGCGGATCGAACGCGATCGTCCGCTTGGTCGAAGCCGACCAGAAGACTCCTGACGTGCTCGTCGTGGCCGATCCGGGCCTGCTCAGAGAGCCGTCGATCTCGGAGCGCGTCTCGTGGGACGTCACGTTCGCGGCCAACGAACTCGGGATCGCCTACGCGCCCGAGACGAGCGTCGGACGGCGACTGGAGGCCGGCCAGCCGTGGTATCGTGTCCTGTCCGACAGCGAAGTCGAAATCGGCCGAACCGACCCGGACCTCGATCCGCTGGGCTACCGCACGATCATGCTGTTCGACCTCGCGTCACGGTACTACGACCAGCCCGAACTTGCGGCAGTCCTCCGGGACAACAGCGTCGTCGCCGCCAGGGAGTCACACCTGCTCGCGGGAATCGAGAGCGGGAGTCGACCGGCAGCGTTCTGCTACCGCAATATGGCCATCGACCACGGGCTGCCGTTCGTCGACCTCCCCCCGGAACTGAACTTCGCCGATCCCGGTTACGCGGACCACTACGCGAGCGCGACGTACACGACCGACCAGGGGAAGACAATCGAGGGCCGGTCGATCAACTACGCCGCGGCCGTCCCAGGGACCGCGGACCGACCCGAAGCCGGCCGAGCGTTCGTCGAGTTTCTGCTGTCCAATCCCGACTTGCTTCGAGAGATGGGGCTGGTCGTCCCCGAGACGCTGCCCCGACAGCACGGACGGCCGCCGACGGAGATTCGACGCGTCCTCGACGGAGGAGAGTGACCCGTGTCGACATCCGAGTCGCGGAACCGAGTCGTCGCCAACCGTGGTGGCTGGCTGTCCGGTCGGACGCCGTTCGTGATCCTCGGTGCCGTGCTGTTCGTCTACGTCTGCTATCCGTTCGTGGCGTTCCTCTGGCGACTCGACGGCTTCGATTCGGCGGCGGCGACCGACCCTGCGACGCTGTCTGCGGTGCGGTACTCGCTGACGACCGCGCCCGTCGCGACGGTACTCGCGACCGTGTTCGGCGTCCCGCTGGCGTACGTTCTCGCTCGCTCGTCGTTCCGCGGCAAGTCAGTCGTCGAGGCGCTGGTGATCGTCCCGCTGGTACTCCCACCGGTCGTCGCCGGCTTGCTGTTGCTGACTGGCTTCGGATCGCTCACGCCCGTTGGGTCGTTCGCCCGCTCGGTCGGGATCAGACTCACCGACAGTTACGTCGGGATCGTCCTCGCCCAGACGTTCGTCGCCTCGCCGTTCGTCGTGATCACGTCCCGCGCCGGCTTTGCGGGCATCGACGACCAGCTCGAAGAGGCCGCCCGGAGTCTCGGCAGTAGCCCGGTCGGGACCTTCTGGAACGTCTCGGTGCCGCTGGCGCGGAACAGTATCCTCGCCGGAATCGTCCTGACGTTTGCCCGCGCCGTGGGCGAGTTCGGAGCGACGATGCTGGTCGCCTACCACCCCCACACCATGCCGGTCCAGATCTGGGTCGCGTTCGGCTCGCAGGGACTCGACGCGACCGTACCGCTGGTCGTCCTCCTGGCGCTAATCGGGTTTTCGGTCGTGTTCGCGCTGCAGGCGCTCGGCCGGACGCCGACGCTGACCCGATGAGCGAATCTCGAATCACCGTGACCGCTGGAGGGCGTGGAGAATGATCGCTGTGAAACACGAGAGAATCCCGGCCAGGAAAATCGCCATCGCGACGAACGCGTACAGAATCGTGCCACTCGGCGCGGTCGCCTGGAGCGCCCACAGTCCGACGCCGATGCCCAGCGCGACGCTCACCACGCCCGGGACACCGAGCGACAGGACCGGATGGCGTTGCTCGACTGTCGTGAGAACGCTGTGGACGAGCGTCAGCCCGTGTCTGAGCGGGTGTCGGCTGTTGGCGTCGTCGACGTCGTAGGTGACGGTGGTGTCGACTTCCTCGACGGTGTAGCCGCGATCGCTGGCGTGATAGAGGATGTCGGTGCTCGCGTCCATCCCGTCGCTCAGATCGGCCGCCGCGAGTGATGCGATCGCACAGCGGTCGTAGGCTCGAAATCCGCTCTGCGTGTCCGAAAGTCGTTCGCGAGCCGTGATCGCCCCCAGACTCAGGTTCGTCATGGCGTTGATCGTCGCGATTCCGACCCTGCGATACAGCGGGATCTCCCCGCGTGCGCCGTCGTGAAATCGGTTGCCGACGACAACCTCGGCGTCCGTCTCGCGCTGGGTCTCGACCAGCGACGGAATCTCCGCGGCCGCGTGCTGGCCGTCCCCGTCGAGGACGACGAGGTGGTCCGCACCGCGATCGGCAGCGGCCGCGAACAGCGTCTGCAACGCCGCACCGTAGCCGCGGTTGCGGTCGTGTTCGAGTACCGTTGCGCCGGCCTGTCGGGCTCGTCTGGCCGTCCCGTCGCTGCTCCCGTCGGAGACGACGAGCACCCCGTCGGCGTACTCACAGGCCGACTCGACGACCGACCCGATCGTCGCCGCCTCGTCGTAGGCAGGGATCCCGACAAGAACGGCTGGTTCCGCCGCCGATTCGGGGACTGCCTCGACGACGCCTTCGGCACGCCTGTCGACCATCGCTTCGTAATCGATTCGCGGACACGCGGGCGTCTGGAGAACGACCGTCGTGTATCCCAACGCTCGGGCCGCCGCCGAGAGCTCGCGATGGAGGGCATCGACATCGTGACCACGAGTGTCCGAGTCCACGATCCGGACGTCCAGCTGCCGGGCGAACGCGACGCTCTCCATCTCCCCGGAACCGGCGTGAGTGACCAGGACGTCGAAGCCGTGTCGACGGGCCCGGAGGATCGATCTGACGAGTGCCTCCGCGTTGTCCGCCGTCGCGACGAGTCCGACCACGCCGTCACTGGCCTGGGCCCCCATGCCAACCGTCGCACCACCGTGGCCGAGTCTCCGACCCCGGTCCCGACCGTCACCGCGCTCGGTTCCCTGCCAACCCATGACACCCCCTTCGACGGGCCCCGGTAGAAAAGTTTCGGATCGAAAACCATTCTCGGCGAACATGGAATCCCGATGGTTTAATGACAACATCCGCGAAAGGTGGCGTATGGACGATCTGCGGGGGGTTACGGAGTCCCTACTCGCCGAGCGACCGGAACTGGAGCCAGAATTCCGGGCATTGCTCGCCGTGGACGCAGACGGTCCCTGGACGTTCGACGACGTCCCGCTGGACTCCGGCACCTTCGGCGAAGTCGTCTCTCGCGGTCTCGTCGAGGAGGCGGCCGAGGGCTATCGGCTCGCAGATCGCGCGGCGATCCAGGCAGCCATCGAGGACGAGGCAGCCGACGCAGATCCAGACCGTTCGGCCGACCCCGAGAATCGGGTCGCGAAGGTCACCGATCGCCTCCGAGCGGTTCGCCCCTCGATCGATCGGCGTGCCGGCCTGGCGCTGGTCGTTGCGCTCGCGTGTCTGGTGGCAATCAGGGCCGGATTCGGCTTCGGGTCGGTCTTTCGAAACGGCGACGTCGTTCTCACGAGTAACGACCCCTACGCCTACTGGCGCCACGTCGAGGTGTTGCGGCTGGAGTCGGTGGGGTTGTTCGACCTCGGATCGTTACCACCCGCGATCGCCGAGGGCGACGTCCTCTTCGTGGTCGTGCTCTGGTGGAGCGCGAGCCTGCTCGGAGTCGAAACCGCGACGGTGCTGGCGTGGTACCCGGTCGTCGCCGCCGTCGTCGGCGGCATCCTCCTCTATCTCCTCGCTGTCGAACTCACGGCCGACCGACGAGTCGGTATCGCGTCCGTCCTCTTTCTCGCGATCACGCCGACACACGCCGTCCGTACGTCGCTAGGTTTCGGCGATCACGACGGCTTCGACTTGCTCTGGCTGCTATCGATCACGCTCGCACTGGTCGTCCTCGCGCAACAGCGACGCGACGGCCGGACGAACTGGGGGGCTGCGACCGCACTTGGCGTCTCTATCGCGGCCCAGACGATGGCCTGGCGAGGCGCACCGATCTTACTCGCCCCGCTCGGCCTGTACGCCGCCGCCATCGTCGTCGACGACGTTCGCGCCGGTCGGTCCCCACTGCGAGCCAGCACCGGGCTGCTCGCGGGATTCGGTCTGGGTGGCCTCCTGACCGTCGCCGCCCACGTCCTGCTGGGATGGCTCCCGCTGTTTCGAGCGGTCGCGCCAGCGCTGCTCTGTCTGGGTGCCGCCATGCTCGTCGGCCTCGCAGACGTCGCGAGTCGATTCGGCTGGTCGACGCGCCGGTTCGTCCTCGCCGAAGGAGTCCTCGGCGGTGTCGGTCTCGCCGCCGTGCTCGTCGTGCCACCGCTGGCCGGCCCGCTCTCGGGATTCGTCAGGTACTTCGAGACGACAGGAACTCGAAACATCGCCGAGACCGCCTCGATGTTCAGCGCCGAACACGGATCGATCGCCGCGCCGATCTTCCTGTTCGGACTGCTGTTTTTCCTCGCGATTCCGGTACTGGGCTGGCTCACGTTCCGCACGTACCGCGACAGCGAGCCGGGCTGGCTCGTGATCGTCGTGTACGGCTGGTACCTCCTGGGGTTCGCTGTGGTTCAGCTCCGGTTTACCGTCGTTCTGGCTCCGTTCGTCGCACTGCTTTCGGGGCTGGCGTTCGTCCACGCGACCGCCTGGCTCGATCTCGCTCGACCGATCCCGCTGTTCGAACCGCCGGGCACGCACCCACGCCGAGGGATCGAAATTCCCGAGCCCCGGACGGCCGCCCTGGTCGTCGTCCTGTTCGTGCTCGTCGGCGGTCTCTGTTTCGTGCAAGCTCCCCTCAGCGTTCAGGAACTCCGGATCGAGGATTCGACCTACGAGACGGGCACGTGGCTCGAGGAGTACACCGCGGCAGAGAACCTGACCTATCCCGAGGACACCGTCCTCGCAGTGTGGGATCGGGTCCGGGTCTACAACTACTTCTCGACGTCGCGGTGGGAACCGGGGCGGTACTCCCGGGACTACAGCCGGATGCTTGCCAGCCAGGATCCGACGGACTGGTATCAACGGTTGCACACCAACACTGGCTTGATCGTCCTGTCCGCACCCAACGTGAACGCGCCGTCCGGAACGGTCGAAGCCGCGCTGGCCCGACCACTCGACGCGACGCCCTCGCTGACGACATCTCACTACCGGCTCGTCACCCTCCGGCCCGGCGACCGGATCGCTATCTATCGACTCGTCGAGGGCTACCGGATCACGGGCACGGGGCCGGCGGAGTCGACGCTGCCGATCCGGGCGTCCGTCACCGTCGGGGATCGATCGTTCCCGTATCGACACACGGCGACGACGAACGAGAGCGGCCACTACGCGCTCACCGTCCCCTACGAGGGCCAGTACCGCGTCGGCAATCGGACGATTCGCTGCAGTGAGTCCGGTTGCGTCGCGGCCGGGTGAGACGACTGCACTCTCGGTGATCTGTTCTCGCCGGCTATCGATAGCCGAGCGACTCCAGCCGGGACTTGATCTCGGACCCGACTTCCACCCGAGGCGTCTCCCCGGCGAGTTGGCCCAATCGCTCGGCGACGAATTCGTCGAGCACCGTCCTGAGCGAATCGTAATCGTCGTCAGATCCGTCCTGCGTCTCGGCCAGCAGTTCGCCCGTCTCGGTCGCACGCTCTTGACGGAGTGAAGACTCGGCCGTGCGCACGGCGAATCGACGGACGCCCTGATCGCGTTCGACCGCGACGCTCGCGAACACGCACCGGTCCGGATCGACGCGCCTGGGTACGCCGTCGTCCAGCAGCGACGTTCCGGCCATCGCGTTCCGCGACAGGCCGACGCTCTCGGCCAGCGTCGGCGCGACGTCGAGCGTGCTCACTGGCGACTCGAAGGTCGCGGTCGCACCCTCGGGCGTCGAGACGAACAGCGGGACGTGCAGCAGTTCCTCGCGGAGACGCCGCGGATGCGAGAAGAGCCCGTCTTCGCCGAGGAGTTCACCGTGGTCGGCCGTGAGGACGACCAGTGACTCCGAGAGCAGATCCCTGTCGTCGAGGGCGTCCAGAAACGCCCCGATTTCGGCGTCGAGACATCTGAGTTCGTCGTCGTAGGCGTCCGCCAGAAGCGTCCGCTGCTCGTCGGTGAGCGTCTCGGGGGCGTTCCAGCTCCGCCTGAACAGCGATTCGGATTCGCTGGCCGACAGCGATCGATCCGCAAACCGCTCTGCCGGCGGGTGGTAGGGACCGTGGACGTCCATGTAGTGATTCCAGCAGAAGAACGGTTCGTCGTCTCCCGAGTCGATCCAGGAGAGGGCGCGCTCGTTGACCTCCGGGGCGCGGGCGTAGTACTCCCCGCGATCGAAGACGTACTTTTCGAGCGCCTTCTGGGCGAGCGCCAGCAGGCGGTTGCTACCGAGATACAGGTCGTCGAAGAACGCTTCGAACCCCTGGTCGTACCCGTACGCCCGGGAGAGAAACGGATTCGAGTGGAACGCGCCCGTTCGATAGCCCGCCTCCCGGAGGCGAGACGGAAGGGGATCGTCGAGTTGGCGATAGCCGTTGGCCGCGAACGCTTCCGGCCAGCGCCCGGTGACGATCGGCGGTGCAGCCTCCCGCGTCTGCGTGCTCACGGCGTAGGCCTGTGTGTAGTCGAGGTTCGTCTCGGCGAATCGATCGATTTCGGGTGTTGTCGGTCGGTCGTATCCTCTCGCGGAGAGGTGATCCGCCCGGAGGGCGTCGACGGTCAGGAGGACGAGGTTCGGCCGGGTCACGCTCGCTCACCCCGGTCGCGCTGTGGGATCGGCCGCTGTCCTTGTCCGACATCGTTCGTGCCGGGGACGTTGGCCGAGGACGGCCGTGCGCGGTCGTCCGCCAGGAGGGCGCGCTCACCCCAGCGTTTCAGCGCGACTACCACGCCGAACGCACCCGGGACGAACGTGCTGGCGTAGACGAGCAAGCGGCCAGCGGTCGGCTCGCGCTCGAAGGACTGGCGAACGTGGCGCCGCCCGGTACGCCGTGATCCCTCGAATAGAGCGGCGAGGCCGACCGTCCAGTGGTGGCTGGCCATCGAGGCGTTCCAGCAGCCGCGATCCCGAATCGTCGACTCGTGTTTCTCTCTGACGGCCGTGAGGTCGCGCGCCGCAGTCGCGGGATCGCGAGAGAGGGCGTCGTCGTGGATCGTCCGGTAACAGAGTACCTCCTGGAGCGTCTCGAAGCGCCAATTCTCGGCAATTCGAAGGTACAGATCCCAGTCCTGTTTGGCCGCCATGGACTCGTCGAACCCGCCGACATCGTCCAGGCAGGCCCGCCGGACGACGATCCGCGACGGTGAGCCGACGACGTTTCGCCGACACAGCGCCTCGCGGAGGTCACCCGTCGGCTTCGAACGCTCGGCCCGGAGGAGGTCACCCGTCGGCGAGACCGACGAGAGCAAGGAACTGACGACGCCGACGTCGCTCTCAGAGCGGTCAAACGCCGCGAGCTGGCGGTGGAGTTTCTGCTCGTGCCAGCGGTCGTCGTCGTCCAGGAACGCGACGAAATCGCCGGAGGAGGCTTCGATTCCGGTGTTCCGGGCCGCAGACAGACCCCGGTTTTCCTCGTGACGCTGGAGTGAGACTCGCGTCGACCGATCGGCGTGCTCGGCGACGATCTCCGCGGCCGCGTCGGTCTCCGAGCCGTCGTCGACGACGACGACTTCGACGGGATCGTACGTCTGCCCGAGGGCCGTCTCGATCGCGCCCGGCAAGTACGAGGGCCGGTCGTAGGTCGGGATCACGACACTCACCAGTGGTTGCTCAGAGTCCTCGTTCACCCCAGTCGGGCTTTCCACAGCATTCTCACCCCGTCGTCCATCCATTGGATTGTCACTCGTCGGCGACGGTCTTGTAAATGTCGAGTATCGAACGGGCCACGTCGTCCCAGTGGAACCGCTGTTCGATCCGCTCGCGGTTCCGCCGGGCAACGGCCGCGCGCTCGTCCGGACGGTCCAAGTAGTGTTCGATCGACTCGGCAACGCGCCGTGGCTCGGGCGATCCGGGCAGGAGTCGTCCGTTCGTCCCCTGTTCGACTGCGTCGGGAATCGCCCCGACCTCGGTCGCCACGACGGGGGTACCGGCGGCCATCGCCTCCAGAACGACGGTCGGAAGCCCTTCCCACGTCCCGAGGAACGCGAAGACCGTGGCGGCCTGGTAGGCCGCTTGCAACTCCTCGAACGGGAGGTTCGACAGGAACTGGATCCGATCGTCGGCCCGATTTCGGAGGTCGTCGAGGACCGACTGTTTGCCCGTTCCAACCACCAGCGCCTGCAGCTCTCGATCCGGCAGGTGATCGACGATTGCGTCGACGAAGCGCCGAGGGTTCTTCTCGGGAGTCAGGCGACTCACGTACAGGAGCGTCGGGACATCCGGGTCGAGTCGGTATCGCTCGCGAAACTGCGCCAGTGTCGCGTCCGAGACGGCGAACGTCTCGGGATAGATTCCGTTCGGAACGACGGAGACGGCCGACGGCTGGAGGTCGAAGCGGTCGAGGAGGTATTGTCGCTCGGGCACGCCCAGTGCGATCGTGTGATCGACGCGTTCGAAGACGTACCCGGCAAGCGGCCGATATGCGAGGTCGAGCCCACGGACGAGCGGTCCCGTGGCCTTGATGTTCGCCCCGTGGACGGTCATCACGACCGGGGCGTCTTCTGGGATGGCGTGTGCGGCCGACAGCGTCGACAGAAACCACGGGCTGTGGAGGTGATAGCAGTCGTGGTCGCTGGATCGCACTCGCCTGTGTAGTTCGAGCGACAGTGGGTTCCGCAGTAGCGACGCCGTCGTCTCACAGTAGTAGACGTCCGACGCTGTCGTCAGCGGGCTGTCGTCGTTTCTCGTGCTCAGGTCGGTCGTGTACGTCGTCACAGTGTGACCGTTCGCTCGCGCGGACTCGGTTAGTCGGTGAACGTAGTTCTCGATACCGCCGATCGACGGCCGATAGCAGTGGGTCACCTGGGCTACGTCCACGACTCGTCCCTCCCTGCGTGGACGTCGAGATACTGTCCAGCGACGGTCTCCCACGACGGAATCGCCGGCGACACCGTTCGATCTGCCTGCCGGCGGATTGCACTCGCGAGGTCGGCCGTATCGCTCAAGAGTTCGCCACAGCCGTCGTACGCCGCCAGGACGTGCCGGTGGGCGGAGATATCCGAGAGAATTACCGGCGTCCCGCTCGCGAGTGCCTCCAGTGTCGCCATGGGCAGCCCCTCGTAGACCGAGAGACTGAGGAAGGCGTCAGCCGCGGAGTACCACGCCCACTTCTCGCGCTCGTCGACGTGTCCGCGAACGTGGACCCGGGGGTGGGTCGCTGCCCGTCGAACCTCGCCGTGCAGCGGCCCGTCACCGGCGATCACCGCATGCAGGTCCGGAATCGCCGCACAGGCGTCGCTCAGTCGCTCCGCACACGCGACCGGTCGTTTCTGTGGCGTCTGACTGCCGAGTGCGAACACGAGGGGTGCGTCCGCCGGGGCGCCAACGTCCGCGCGGATCGAGTCGACCGCACTTTCCAGATCCTCGTCGATGCTGGGTTCGGGACGGCCGTTGGTCACGTGGGCCGCCCTCCCCACGCCGAGGGTGTCCAGTTCCTCCCGCAGGTGCGGCGCGACGACCGTGTAGGTCGGCCCGGCGTGATTTATCGAGTCGAGCCGTCGGTGAAACCAGCGTTCGAGACGGCTCGTCGCCCAGAGATACGGGAGTCTCCTGCGAGGGTAGACGCCCGCTCGCGCCAGTCGGTACTCCGCCGTCTCCGTGGTGTGAACGGTCACGAGCGTCCGTTTCCAGAAGGAGGCGTCGGGAACAGACGGCGAGAGTGGCTGGTGCATCCAGACGAGATCGTAGTCCTCACCGCCGCGCGCGAGGTCGCGAAGCTGTGTGTACCACCATCGAGCGATCCCCGGTACACCCACGGTCACTCCGGCGATCTGGGCCGGCTCCCCGTCACCGAGACGATACTCGACGTCGTGACCACTGGCTTCCCACTGACTGGCGACGGCGGTCGCCACCGCCCTGATGCCGTATCGATGCGGAGTGAGTACCAGACAGTTCATCGTCAGTTTCGATAGCGTCCACCGCAGGGCCACGTGTATCGACCGCGGAGACGGGGCCGGGTTTCGACGCGGTCCTGTTGGAATAGTTCACAGTCTGAGCGGACGGACATAGCAGTGACGTTTCCGAAGAGTGAGAACACGAAGCGTCACACTGCCGGCAGCCTCAAGCGTGTTCCTCGCCGTCCCACACGAAGATCACGTTCGACTGCTCGGGCCCTTTCGTCCAGACGACTCTGACGATCGCGTCCGAGAGATCGAGCTCTTCGTCGCTATCGACTCCGCCGCCGCCGACTTTCGTGAACTTGGATTTGCTCAGCAGGATCTCGTCGCCCGCAGAGAGGTCAGTCCCGACTGCCGCGAGCGAATTTCCAGTGTATTCGACATCCGTGCTGGTCCCGTCAGGGGCGACAGCTTGCGCACCGGTGACTTCGAGCGAGAGTTTCGAGGCCTCGATAGTATCGCCGGAGGCGTGAGAGATCGTAACCGAGGTGATGTGACCGCGCTCAGAGAGTTCGTAGTCAGTGTCCGACCCGAACGACGGCGCGTTCTGCACGTCCTCGTCGGCGAATCCGGTGAGAAAGACGGCAGCGACCGCTGCCAGTATCACGACGATCGCGACCATCAGAATCACCCCGATGACCGGGCTGACACCCCGTTCGTCCCCGTTCCGTAGCTGCTGCATGTACTCCATTCGTTCCTCTGTCTGCGGTCCACCAACAAATACCCACCCGAGTTTTTTCGCAGCCTGTAAACTGTGTCAGCAGGTGAAACTCGGAACAGCAGTCACTATCACGCCAGCGCCAGGAGCGCTTCGGGCGGCCCGCCAGGCAGTTCCGCCCGATCGTGCTCGGCTTCGAAGTCCGGATCGGGGCCTTTCGGGACGATCCGTTTGGGGCTGACGTCGGGATGAGTCGTGTAGTAGTGCTCCTTGATGTGGTCCATGTCGACCGTCTCGGCGACGCCGGGAGTTTGGTAGAGATCGCGCAGATACGGCCAGAGGTTGTCGTACTCTCGAACGAGGTCGTGATTGCACATGAAGTGCGTGTGATAGACCTCGTCGAAGCGCACGAGCGTCGTGAACATGCAGATGTCCGCCTCAGTCAGCCGATCGCCCGCGAGATACCGCTGGTCTTCGAGGACGGAGTCCCAGTGATCTAGCGCGTCGAACAACTCCTCGACGGCCTCGTCGTAGGCCTCCTGCGTGTCGGCAAAGCCCGCGCGGTAGACACCGTTGTTGATCGGCTCGTAGATCGCCTCGATGATCGCGTCGACGTCATCCTGGTAGCCCTCGGGATAGAGGTCGACATCGCGCTCTGCGACGTCACCGAACTCGGTCGAAAGCATCCGCAGGATCTCTTTCGATTCGTTGTTGACGATCGTCTCTTCTTTGGTGTCCCACAGGACTGGAACGGTCACGCGACAGGTCGCGTCGGGATCGGCCTCGACGTACAGTTCCCGGAGATAGTCGCTGCCGTACAGCGAGTCCTCGGTGCAGCCCTCCTTCTCGGAGCTGAACTGCCAGCCATCCTCGTCGCGGAAGGGGTCGACCACGTCGACGCTGATCGCGTCTTCCAGTCCCAGCAGCGACCGGGCCAGCAGCGTCCGGTGGGCCCACGGACACGCGTAGGAGACGTACAGGTGATAGCGCCCAGCTTCGGGCTGGAATCGCGCGTCGGGATCGTCCTCGATTTGGTCGCGGAAGGTGGTCTCCTGGCGCTGGAACGCCCCTCCCTCGTCGGTCGTCTCGAAGGCGTCTGTTCGCCACTCGCCGTCGACGAGCATGTTCATATCCCTCTCTTGGGCTGCCACCCCCAAAAGGACGCCAGTGACCCGGATGTAACCGTGTGAATCCGACCCACTCGACCGCCCGGGTTCGAAGCCCTTATTGGGGCGCTCGGCTACGTATCCGCCAAGAGTAACCTATGTCGGACAAACCAGCCTCGATGTACCGGGACATCGACAAGCCGTCGTACACCCGGCGCGAGTACATCACCGGAATCCCCGGTTCGAAGATCGCACAGCACCAGATGGGCGACAAGAACAAAGATCCGGACGACTACCCCGTCCAGATCAGCCTCATCGTCGAAGAAGAGGTCCAGCTGCGCCACGGTTCGATGGAGGCCGCGCGCCTCTCGGCGAACCGCCACCTGATCAAGGAACTCGGCGAGGGCAACTACAAGATGGTCCTCCGGAAGTTCCCTCACCAGGTCATCCGCGAGAACAAGCAGGCGACCGGTGCCGGGGCCGACCGTGTATCCGACGGGATGCGACAGGCCTTCGGGAAGATCGTCGGTACCGCCGCCCGCATCCAGAAGGGCGAGCGCGTCTTTACGGCCTACTGTGACGTCGACCAGGCTGACGCCGTCAAGGAAGCCTTCCGCCGTGCCTACAACAAGATCACTCCCTCGTGCCGGATCAAGGTCGAGCGGGGAGAGCAGCTTCTGATTGCGTAGGCAATCAGAAATCTGCTGTCACCGGTCGAAGAGCGCGACGAAGAGCTACTGATCGCCTAAGCCCTCCTGGCGCGCTGGCGCGCGCCACTCGCCCTTAGTATTCCACCAGGTCCGCCAGCGCACGCGCCACGGCTGTGGCGCGGCGCATCTGGGCAACGCCAGCGCTTTTCGTAGCCGCTCGCGAGTTCGCGAGCGGCAGGCCTGCCCTTCCCCGGTTCGTGCGGTCGCGGCGATACCGCGACACGCACTTACGGCCACCGTAATCGTGGGAGGCCTGAGAAACGGCAACGTTGTCGTCTGTGGAGGACGATCAGTCCTGTGGCATCGCCTCGCCCGTCGGCGCTTCCGTCACTGCCTCAGGACTGTAGCGATCCCACAGCACCAGCAGACTCGGGAGGACGAGCAGACTCACCAGGAACGACGAGAGCAGCGCGATCACGACGATCGAGCTGAAACTCACGATCTGAGCCTGTGGGACGAGCGCCAGCGTCGCGAACGCGCCCGCGGAGGTCAGCGTGCTCCCCAGTAGCGCGCCGCCGGTCCCGGTGACCGCGGCGTCCAGGGCCTCGAAGGTCGTCTTGCCCTCGCGGAGTTCGTCGGCGAAGCGATCGCCGATGTGGATGTTGTAGTCGACGCCCAGCCCGATGACGAGACTCATCAGCAGGGCCGTCAGCAGCGTCAGCGGGATTTCCATGAGGTACATCCCGCCGATGACCGTTCCCAGGACGAGCGCGATGGGGACCGCGACGACGAGTCCGAGTGTGGCACTACCGTGCATGACTCGGAAGACCACGGCCATCGTGAGCGCGATCGCCGCCAGCGCGAGCGCCATCGTGAGGAGGATGCCACCGACGATCTCGTCCAGAACGGCCGCGTTGATCGCGAGACTCCCGGCCGGCGTCGCAGTCCGGTCACTGGAGCCTTCCATCTGTGCCGCCCCGTCCTCGAAGTTCGCGACGACGCTGTCAGGGTCGGTAAAGTCCGCGTCGACCGCGAACCGCACCAGCAGCGAGCGATAGTCGCCGTCCGTGCGCTCGATCACTCGACTGGCGAGATCGCTGTCGGCGGCGTAGAAGGCGTCGTAGACCTCTCGGAGGTTCCTGTCAGGGACGCCATCGCCGTCGGTGTCGGCGTCGTCGAACACCGTCTCGAACTCCGAGTTGCGCTGGGCGAGCGCGGCCATCGCCGTCACGGGTGACTCGACGGCCCGGACGCCCGGCTGGTCGACGAGGACGCCCCGATCTCGTATCGTCTCGACACCTGCCTGGAGATCGGAGAGTGTCCCGTCACTGGTGACGTCCCCTTCGATCAGGATCCGCTCCTGGATCGCGGCGTCGGCGGTCGCCGGTTGATAGGTCTCCTGGACGTGGTTCAGCTGCTCGGCGACGGGGTGTTTCTCCCAGCCGACCGGGTCGGGAAGCTGCTGTTTCCACTCGGCGACCTCGCCGTCGGGCTGTTGATAGCTCTCCTGGGCCAGACCGGTCCAGGCGAAGCCACCGATCGCACCGGCGACGAGCGCGACGACAAGCACCGCGGGTGCGCCGCGTCGAGCGAGCGTGACCGTCTTCGAGAGTGCAGGTCGCAGGAACCGACCGTGGCCGAGTGCCTGCTTGCGTCGACTCCAGCCGATCCGTTCGAACAGCCCGTCGATACTGATCTTCAGCGCCGGAACGATCGTGACGAAGATCAATAGTGCTGCGGCCACACCGAGCGTGATCGCGATTCCGAGGTCGCGAATCTGATTCAGCGGGTTGACGACGTTCGACATGAATCCGATCGCCGCAGTTGCCGTGACGAGAATCAGCGCCGTCGCAACGAGTTTCACGCTGCGATTCATCGGCTCGCGGATGTCCTCGTCCTCGCCGCGCTGTTCACGGTATCTGTTGAACACGTGGAAGCCGAAGTCGATACTCAGCCCCGTCACGAGGACGACCGGGACGATACTGATCACGCCCGCAGCGACGCCGAGCCATCCGAGCAGGCCGAACATCCACATGATCGAGAGCACGACGCCGATCATCCCGACGACGATGTCGACCAGATCACGATAGGTGAACGCCAGCACTCCCAGGATCAACACGAGCGCGAACGGCAGGACGAGAAACGCCATCTCGGTGAAGAAGTGGCTGTTGTACGCGTTGTAGGCTGGCTGATTTAACACGAAGAACCCGGCCCCAGAGCGATCCTGTGCGGCCTCGTACAGCGCAGTCTCGACGCTCTCGTCGACGGCAGTCCCGTCGAGTGACACCAGCATGCGGCGGTCGGTCGCAGTCGTACTCGAGGAGTCGTGACCGGACGGCAACAGTCGGAGCGCCTGTGGATTCTCCAGCGTCTCCCCCACTACCTGTTCGACGTCGGCCGCGCTCGCGGTTTCGAGCGCCTCGATTTGCTCGTCGAGCGTCGGGTTCTGTTCGTCGGCCGCGCGAACGGCGACCATGTTCGCGATGTCGACGATTCCCTCGGGTCGGAGTGTCGCGGCGACCGACTCGTTGGCCAGGATGTCCTGCTGATAGCGGAGGCTCTCCAGCAGTGAGGCCTTCGAGAGGACGTTGCCGTCCGAATCTCGGACGTAGACTGTCGCGAGCGTCTGGTTCGTCTCGTTCTCGGAGCGCTCGTAGTTGTCCGCGATGTAGTTCGCCTTCTCGATCGGTTCGAGATCCTGGAACGCCTCGGCGTCGGCACCGGCCTGGCTCTCGGTGTCCAACTGGGGAAGCCCACCGATCACGACGATCCCCGTGAGCACCAGCATCAACGCCAGCGTCAGGCGGTTGTGCTCCGTGACGAAGTCGACTGTTCTGGATAACGACTCGCGTATCATTGGTTGGTCTAGCAGCCACTTCACACACGAACCCCGTATAAACCCCCACCGAGTTACCACCCCAGAATTCGGGGAAAAGGTATATATAGGCTCGTCGGTCGAGAACGCGCTTCCGCGGCGTTTCAGGCCAGAAAGACGTGCCGCGGCGTGTCCGCCAGCACTTCCCGGCCCCACTGGACAGTGTCGCGAAAGTCTTCGGAGCGGAAGAAGGCCATCGCGTCCTCCTTTCCGTCCCAGCGCGAGGCGATGAACATGTCGTTGTCGTCCTCCTCGTTGACCAGCAGCGCGGTCTCGCGGTGGCCGTCCATCTCCGCGAGTTTTCCGCCCACGACGTCGAAGGTCTCGACGAACTCCTCGCGATAGTCTGGCTTGACGGTGTAGAACATGCCCATCGTGCCGAAGCCATCGCCCTCGCCGGCTTTGCGGACGATTTGGGGCAGGTCTTCGAGGAAGTCACTGGCCGTCTCGGCGGCGTCGCGGGTATCCCAGATGCTGACGACGGCGGCCGTCTCGCTGTTGGGGTCGTCGTAGACGGCGGTCTTGACGTGGGTATCGTAGTGTTCGAAGTTCGAGCGCAGGCCGTCGACCTCGCTGAACAGTTTCCGGACGTCCTCGGTCGAGTACAGCACGAGCGCGTAGACGTCCTCGCCGTGGGGCTGGCCGGCGTAGATCCCTCGATCTGCGAGTTCCGCGCGAATGCTCTCTGCACCCGCATCTGTGACGTCGCCCTCCCCCTCGGGAGCCGCACCGAGCCACCCGCGCGCACCGGTGTCGATCCCGTCGAGGTCGGTCAGGAATCCGGAAGCAGTCTGGGCGGCGTCGTCGTTCGCCCAGACGCTGATCAGGACGGTCTGGCCCTGGCTGGCCCGGACGGTCGTCGTGACGTGGGTGTCGTAGTGATCGAAGTTCGAACGCAGACCGTCGACTTCGTCGACGAGGTCGGCGGCGTCGCGCTGTGTCTCGAAGATAAGGCCGTAGGACTCTGGCTCGTAGTCCTCGCCCTCGTGGAGTCCCGCCCGACCCAGCCGAGTTTCGATGTCGTCGACTTCGGCGATGGCTTCACTCCAAGAGTCGGTCGTCGGCGGGCGACCGCCGCCGCTGCCCGGGTGGTCGCTGTCGTCATCGTCGTCTCCCTGTGAATCGTCAGCTTCGCCGTCTCCGTGCGGATGGTCGGCTTTCGACTCACCGTGTGGGTGGCCACTTTCGCCGTGCGAGTGCCCGTCCTCGGCAGTGTCGTGATCCCCTTCGACGGCGTCTTCGGGCGTCGCTGGCGGGTGATCCTCGGTTCCGTGGGCAGCGCTCTCCTCGCCCCAGGGCGTCGACAGTCGCTCACCTTCGAGGAACGAATCGAGGTCGGCGGGGTCGAAGCGGCGGCCGACCCAGAAGGGGCCGAACTCGGCGAACTTCGAAGAGGAGGGATCGAAGCGCATCTCGTACAGCAGGTCCTTCACGTCGGTCATGTCGTCAGCGTAGAGGGTCACGCCCCACTCCCAGTCGTCCAGGCCGATCGATCCTGTGATCATCTGGGTGACCTTGCCCGCATATTCGCGGCCCACCTCGCCGTGGGCGTCCATGTGTTCCGCGCGCTCCTCGAAGGGGAGGTCGTACCAGTTGTACTCGGGGTCCCGGCGCTTGTCCATCGGATAGAAGCAGACGTGCTCCATCTCCGGGATCTCGGGATAGAGGCGCGAGCGCATGTACTTCGCCAGTCCCGAGTCGTCGTCCAGGTCGCCCTCGATGAACTCCCGGCCGCGGTCGGAGTAGCCCGACGCCTCCGTCACCGAGACGAACGAGCGGTCCTGTTCGGTGAACTGCGCCAGCGCGGTCTGTTCGAAGCGCCGTTCGAGCGCGTCTAGATCGGCCATCGTCGGGCGCAGGTGGAGGATCATGAGGTCGCCCTTGTGGCCGAGCATCGAGAAGACGGCCGAGCGACCCTCACTGGCGTCCTCGATGGTCGTCGTAGCCTGCAGGAATTCGATTCCCTCGTCGATGGCGCGATCACGGGTGCGCTGGGAGGCCTCGGCCCAGGCGTCCCAGTCGATCGTTCGAACGTCGTGGAGTGCGTACCAGCCTTCTTCGGTTGGGGGTGCTTCGCGTCGCTCTCCGGTCATGGGCGTCGCTTGGGGCGAGACGGTAAGGAACCTTGCCTTTCGTGGCTCTCGGCCTCTCGCCTTTCGTCACTCCTCTGCGACCGGAATCGCCGTCGCTCGCTGATCGCCATCTGCGTCCTCGACACGCTAGCCGCCGTCGGGAAGGACCTTCTTGGCTGGACACCCCGGGAGAAACGAGCCGGCGACGTATCCTGTCGCACCGCCGAATCCCGCGCCGATCCCGGCCCCGAGCGGGCCGGCTTTGCTGCCGAGTTTCGCGCCGATCGCTGCGCCCGTCTGGGCTGCCTCTTCGCGCTTCGAGGAAGGCCACACCATACGGCTGGGTTGTGCCCGATCCGACAAGAAGATTGGCGCTCAGGCCAGCAACTGTGGCCCGAACAGCATCAGGATCAGGCTGATCCCCATGATCAGTCCGATCGAAATAGTCACGGTCTGAACGTGCTCGCGGCGGTTCAGCGGCGTCCGCGAGAGGATCGCCTCGGTGCTCGCCCGCAGGAGGTGGCCCCCGTCCAGCGGGAACGCCGGAATGCAGTTGAACAGCCCGAGGTTGAAGTTGACCCAGCCCGTCCAGAACAGCAGGTTCGCGGCCAGGAAGACGCCACCCCCGAGCGGTTCGAGCGGCCCCTGGATCGTGTAGAACTCCGTGACGGGGCCGATGAAGCCGGCGAAGTTGAATCCGAGCGTCGGATCGGCCACCGCCGCGAACGGCAAGACGAGAATCGTGAACATAACGATCGCGAGCGAGCCGTCCGCGAGGCCACCCAGCAGGCCCTCGCCCGAGACGACACCGAGGAACGGCTCCGCCGGGTAGACCCGGATTCCGAAGTCGTTGACGACGACGCCGCTATAGCCCGGCTGTAGGAGCGAGACGCCGAGCAGCGCACCGTCGGTCCGGGAGTTCTCACCCAGTTCGACCTCTCGGGTATGGCGCTCGCCGTCGACGAATAACTCGACGTCGACGACTGTTCCGGGTTCGATGTCTTCCAGCACGTCCTGCATCGACTCGTCGTCGACGATCCGTTCGCCGTCGATCCGCGTCACGACGACCGACTCGCCTGCCGGCGCGCCGGCGTCGGCGAGTGGCCCGCCGTCACTGATCGAACTCGCGTATGCTCCCACTGGTCCGGTGACCGTCGAGTTATCGGCCAGTTCCAGCGTCGCGACCGAACGATTCGCGAGTGCGTTTCCGAATGCGTTTTCAGTCCCGACCTCGGTGCCGTTGACGGCGACGATCGTGTCTCCGGCCGCGACGTCGAGGGGGCCGTCCGCGAGCGCCTGCGTGACAAGTACCGCGCGGTCGACCTGTCTCGTCTCGCCGTCGCTGGTCGTCACCGCGACCCGTTCGTCACTCGTGTTCGCGAGCAGCGCATCGAGGTCCTCGGCGTCCTCGACGGTCGTCCCCTCCACCGCGGTGACGACGTCGCCGTTACCCAGCCCGGCCTCGCGAGCCGGGGAGTCGGGCAGCGTCCCACCGACGGGGACGCCACTGGCGACGGCGATCGAGCCCGTCACCGGCCCGAACAGGAGCGCGAACGCGATCACAGTGATCGCGAAATTGTTGGTGACTCCGGCGGCGAACATCCGCGCCTGCGCCCCGCGGCCCGACGCTTTACGGTCCTCCTCGTCGGGTTCGACGAACGCGCCGATCGGAATCAGTGCAAAGAGCGCGATGCCCATCGAATCGATCTCGATATCTTCGACCCGGCAGAGCAGGCCGTGGCCGCCCTCGTGGACGACCAGCCCGACGAGCAACCCGAAGATGATGTCGGGCGCGGCCGACAGCGGCAGGAAGTCGTTGACGCCCGGGATGACCAGCGCGTTCTTCGGCTCCTGGATCGGGTTGGCCGTCGGCTGGAGGACGTTCTGGTAGGCCGAGAGCAGGACGATCAGGAACAGGCCGATCAGGAACACGAGGGCGATCCCGAGCCCGAGATTACCCCACGCCCGCCAGAACCGCTCGCGTTTGGCGAGCCGATCGAGAAACTTCTTTCCCCGCTGGGTGTGGATCGTCGTCAGCGGTCCCGAGACGTGGATAAACTCCGGCAACACGCCGCGCTGTCGCAGCGTCATCGCGACGACTGTGTACAGAAGCACGCCGGCCAGCACCAGCGTCAGCGTCGACACCATTACCGGGAACCTCGGGACACGTCGTCAAGAGGGTTGTGTTGGCCGGACGCGGGCAGCCCCACACCCCGCCGCCGGCGTCGAGACTCGTCAGACTCGCTCGTCGGGATCGTGACGCGCGGCCATCCGCTCGGCTTCGGCAGCATAGCGTTCGCGCTCCTCGGAATCAGCGACGGGTTCGATTCGGTCGACGTCGACGTCTTTCGCGGCAGTGGGCGGTTTCTTGGCCAGCAGGGCCGAAGAGAGCTGCTGGGTGACGTGGCGCTGTCCGTCGGGCGTCGCGTAGACCAGCGTGATCAGATCCTCGTCGAAGTAATCTCGGGCGACGAGCCAGCACTGGACGGTGTCGGTCATGCCCAGTCGTTGCAGGCCGGGGAGATTGTATCCTCCGACTCCTGTCGGGTGGGTTGATCGCAGCGAGGCCCCCACCGTTTTGAACCAGTACGTCCTACTGGCACGCGATGAGTCGCTGGAGCGAGCGCGTCGACGACCTGCTGTACGACGGTGAAACGGTCGACGAGCAGGTCGAGATCGGCACGTCGAGTGTGGTCGTCACCAGCCACCGCGTGCTCGCGTTCACGCCCGAGGGCGACGGCGCGAACTTCCAGCAGGTCGACCGGCCGAACGTCACCGGCGTCAGCCTGCAATCGGGCGGCGAATCGAAGTTCCTCAGACAGGCTGCTCGCGCGGCGATGTACGGCCTCGTGCTCATCGTCGCCGGCCTACTGCTGCCGATCGACGACGTCCTCTCGGGCGTCGGGCTGCCCTCATCGACCGGGCAACTCGGGATCGGCGGGGTCATGGGCATGTTCCAGCAGATGCTCTCGCTACTGCGCAATCTCGACGACTTCATGCGCCTGGTCGGCGCGCTGCTGTTGCTCTTCGCGATCGTTCCGATGGGCGTCTACCTCTGGACGCGCGGGCAGACTCTCGAAATCGGCGTCGCCGGCGACGAGCCGATCCGAATCCAGGCCCCCGAAACCGAGGGCGAAGCGATCGCCGAGCGGCTGGAGTCGGTGATTCTCCCGGCGGGCGTCTCGGGCGAACCCGACAGCCGGCTCGGGTCGCTGCTGGGGTGAGTAACGGGGGACGCGACCACGGTCCCGCACGACCGTGTCGTTGAAGCCGCCGCTCGCGCTAGAGCCTGGCGATGAATGCGGACGCGGTCCGCGACCTCGCCACCGACCTCCCACGCGAGCCCGGCGTCTACCAGTTTCTCGACGGTGCGGGCGACGACGCCACAGTGCTCTACGTCGGCAAAGCCGTCGACATCCGCGACCGCGTCCGGTCCTACGCCGACCCGCGCGGCGAGCGTATCCGCCAGATGGTCGCCCGGGCCGCGACGATCGACACCGTCGTCACCGACACCGAGACCCAGGCCCTGCTGCTGGAAGCAAACCTCATCAAGCGCCACCAGCCACGCTACAACGTCCGGCTGAAAGACGACAAATCCTATCCACTCGTCCAGCTCACTGACCACGCCGTCCCGCGGATCGAGATCACCCGCGATCCCGGCGAGGGCGCGACGGTCTACGGACCATTCACGAACAAGGGTCGGCTCGAAACCGTCGTCAAAGCCGTTCGGGAAACCTACGGCCTCCGGGGCTGTTCGGATCACAAATACGCGAATCGGGATCGGCCCTGCCTGGATTACGACATCGGACTCTGTACTGCCCCCTGCACCGGCGAGATCAGCGAGAGTGACTACCAGGCCGACTGCGAGGCGGTCCGGCGCTTCTTCGAGGGCGAGACCGGTGTGGTCGCCGACCCGCTCCGGCGGGAGATGCAGGAGGCCGCCCAGAACGAGGAGTTCGAACGCGCCGCGAACCTCCGCGATCGGCTGGAGGCCGTCGAATCACTCCACGGCGGTGGTGGCGACGCCGTCACGGACGAACGCGAGCGCGAACGCGCGGTCGACATCCTCGGCGTCGCCGTCGAGGGCGAGTCCGCGACGGTCGCCCGCCTCCACAGCGCCGACGGCTCGCTCGTCGATCGCGAGCGCCACCGACTCGACGCTCCTGAAGGCGAGCACGCCGGCGCAGTCGTGGGCGCGTTCGTCGCTCAGTACTACGCCGAGCGTGAACTCCCGGATGTGCTGCTGCTGTCGGATCGGCCCGACGACACGGACCTCCTGAACTGGCTCGACAGCGAGGGCGTCGAGGTCCGCGTTCCGGGTGCGGGCCGGGAGGCAACGCTCGTGGATCTGGCCCTGAAGAACGCCCGACAGCAGGGCGGCGAGCGCGACGAGAGCGCCGCACTCGCGGACGCGCTCGGCCTCGACCGCGCGCGTCGAATCGAGGGCTTCGACGTGAGTCACGCCCAGGGCAAAGCCGTCGTGGGAAGCGACGTCACGTTCGTCGACGGCAGCCCCGAGAAGGCCGACTACCGGCGGAAGAAACTCGACGAGCGCAACGACGACTACGCCAACATGCGCGCGCTGGTCCGCTGGCGCGCCGAGCGCGCGGTGGAGGACCGTGACGACCGCCCGGACCCCGACCTGCTGCTGATCGACGGCGGCGAAGGGCAACTCGGAGCCGCACAGGACGCGCTCGCGGAGACGGGCTGGAACGTCCCCGTGATCGCACTCGCCAAAGCCGAAGAACTCGTGGTGACCCCCGATGGCGTCGAACGCTGGCCCGATGACGCACCCCACCTGCACCTCCTCCAGCGCGTCCGCGACGAGGCCCATCGCTTCGCCGTCCAGTACCACCAGACCCTGCGAGACGAAGTGTCGACGGCGCTGGACGAAGTTCCGGGCGTCGGGCCCGAGACCCGCAAGCAATTGCTCGGCCACTTCGGGAGCGTCGCGGCGATCAGGGAGGCTTCGGCGGAAGAACTGCAGGCAGTCGACGGTGTCGGAGCGGCGACCGCAGAGACGATCGAGCGTCATCTGTAAGTGAATCAGTAGCTATATATTCCTCGCCAGATCGTGTTGAAACAGCTATGATACGGTCGAAATTGGTTCCTCTGACGCTTGCGCTCGTCCTCGTTGCGGCGAGTGGGTGTCTCGGGGCAGGAACGGACGATCCGACGAACAGTAATTCCGCGATCTCCAGCGGGATGGACGATTCCGAGGTCAGGTCGACGCTCGTCGCCGCGACAGAGGACGTCGACAGCTACACGGCGACGTTGGAGACGACGAGTTCCACCGGCGGTGACGAGTACGAGTCGACCTATCGGATTGCGATCGACCGCGAGACAGAGCGGGCGCGATGGAACTCGACCACGGAGGCGAACGGCGAGACGTACAACACGACGGCCCTCATCGACGGGTCGACAATCTATAGCACCAACGAGACGAGCGAGATCTGGACGAGACTCGACCACGTCGGCAGCGCCGAGTGGGAGGATGTCGACCGACTATCGACGTTCGTCACGCTGGCCGACCAGGCCAACGCGACCGTCGTCGGATCGACGACCGTCGACGGGGTGGGGGCGACCGTCCTCGAAGCCGACGTCGATCCAGAGACGTACGCGAGCGTCGTCGCCGACGAGAACGTATCGACGAACGCTATCGATCGATCGAACGTGACGGCGTCCATCCGCCTGGTTGTCGACAACCAGACCGGCCTTCCTCGGACGATAGAGATGCAACGGACAGAGACCTCGGAGTATGTCACCCACGAGTTGCATTCGACGATGACGATCGACGACTACGGCCCCGCCACGCAGATCGGGACGCCCCAGGAGACGGTCACCGCCACCGTCAGAACGGGCTCGGATAGCGGAACTGTGACCGTCGTCACCGCGAGCGCACCCCCGACCGAGGAAGAGTGAGGGTATCCCAGCAGCGTGAACCGCTCTATCAGAGTCGAGTGACCGTCGGCATCCCGCCTGAAGCAACCGGTGCAACTGCGTCCTGACAGAAACACCGGAAACTCGCTTCGCTCGTTTTCGAGCCGCAAACACTCCAGTTAGTCGTGTCTGAAACACCGCGTCCCGGTCATGACCATCGCCATATCGTGTTCGTCGGCGGCCTCGATGACGCTGTCGTCGTTCTTCGAGCCTCCGGGCTGGATGACGGCCTCGATGCCGGCCTCGGCGGCGACCTCGATGTTGTCCGGGAACGGGAAGAAGGCGTCTGAGGCCATCACCGCGCCCTCGGGACCTTTCCCCTCGGCGTCCTTCTCGGCTTTCATCTCGGCGATCCTGACCGCGTCGACGCGGGAGACCTGCCCGGCTCCGACGCCCACGGTCTCGGTGCCCTTCGCGAAGAGGATGGCGTTCGATTTGACGTGCTTGATTGTCTGCCAGGCGAAGAGCATCGACTCGATCTGCTCGTCGGTGGGCTCGCGCTCGGTGACGACTTCGAGGTCCTCGGCCGTGAGGGCCTGTTGGTCCCGCTCCTGGACGAGTCGCCCGCCGACGAGGTCCTTCTCGGTCAGCGTCTCCGTCACGTCGAACTGGTCGCCCACGTCCAGCACGCGGAGCGAGTCTTTCTCGGCGAGGACGTCCAGGGCCGCGTCGGTGTAGCCCGGCGCGACGACGACCTCCTTGTAGGACTCGATGATCTGCTCGGCGGTCGCGGCGTCGCACTCGCGATTCAGGGCGACGATCCCTCCGAACGCGCTCTTTGGGTCCGTCGAGAGCGCGTCGGCGTACGCCTGCGAGATGGAGTCGGCTGTCGCGGCCCCGGCGGGGTTGGTGTGCTTGATGACCGCGCAGGCGGGCTCGTCGAACTCCTTGACGATGTTGAGGGCGGCGTCGGCGTCGTTGTAGTTGTTGTAGCCCATGCCCTTCGCGGCGTCGTTGAGTTCGGGCGCGTGGACGACGCTGGCCTCTTCACAGGTCGAGTCAGCGTAGAGCGCGGCGTCCTGGTGTGGGTTCTCCCCGTAGCGCAGGTCCGCGGCGCGGTCCTCGGACGTGACGCGGCGAGCCGGGAAGTCGCCGCCCTCGTCGCCTTCGACCGAGACGGTGCCGGCCTCGCGGTCGACGGTGACGCGGTCTTCGGCGAACCACTCGACTGCGCGCGGATAGGCCTTGAACTCACCCTCGTAGAGGACGCGCTCTTTCAGGTCGTCGGCGTCGTCGCCCTCGAAGACCGGGATCGGTTCCTGGGTGACGATCGGTCCATCGTCGACGGTCTCGTCGACGACGTGGACGGTACAGCCGGTCTGTTTGACGCCCGCCTCCAGCACCTGCTCGTGGGCGTCCATGCCCGGGAACGCCGGCAGGAGCGAAGGGTGGACGTTCAGAATGGTCGGCTGGTTCGCGACGAAGTCCTCGGTGAGGATGCGCATGTAGCCGTCCATCGCGACGAGGTCGAAGTCGTACTCGGCGAGAGCGGCTTCGACGCGCTGTTCGTGCTCCCGGCGCGATTCGTCCTCAGCTTTCGGGACGACTTCCGTAGGAATGCCGCGCTCGGCAGCGGCGTCGAGAATCGGTGCGTCTTCGTCGTTCGAGAGAACGACGGCGAACTCCGCGCCACCGGGTGCTCGGTCGGCGATGTTTCGAAGGTTGCGGCCACGGTTGGAGGCCATACCGGCGAGTTTCATGTCTGATGGGGGGCGGGGGGCGCGCAAAGTAGTTGCGAAATCGGTGGGGTGAGACTGGTCGCCGAACAGTCGTCTCAATCGCGGACCGTGATATCACCGAACACCGGAACACCCGAGACGACCAGATCTGGGACATCCTTGTCGGGCTGGCTGGATCGCCTGTCCGTGACATCGCCGAGCACCGCCGTCGTATCGAAGCGAACGTCCCACGACTCGGGCACGAGAATCTCGACGTCGCCGAAGACGACGACGGCGTCGACATCGGCGGTCCCGTGGACGGTCGCGTCCCGGAGGTCGAGTCGGCCCTCGCCGAAGAGAACCGTCAGGTCGGCGTGGGTGAATCGATCGCTGGAGACGCGGCGCTCGCCGTCGCCGAAGATCGACAGAATCTCGACGTCACTGTCGTCGCCGCTGGTCTGGACGTGGGATCGCCGCGTTGCGTCGCGACGCCGCTGGACCAGCAGCGACAGCCCGAAGAGGATGATCAACACGGGCCAATAGGTCCCGAACAACTCTCCGAAGGAGTAGTAGTCCAGCGCGACCAGCTGCCAGGCGACCCCGAACAGCAGGACGACGCCCGGGCCGAACAGATGCCGGAACCGATGGCGGATCAGCATGTAGAGCCCGAGAGCGATCACGACCGACGGGACGAACAGGAACACCTGGCTCGTCTCGAGGACGTCGGTGGTATCCAGCAGGAAGAACACCCCGATCAGGACGATGACACTCCCGGTGAGCCAGCGGCCACGGTCTGCCATGGCCGGGTGTGCGCCCGCCACCTACCTAATATTTCGGTCGCATGGCCGCTCGGTGTCGAATCTGCTTCGGCAGTCTTTTGCGGACTTGCCGCGGAGCCACAGCCATGACCGACCGCTCCGCACTGCAGGCCGTCTCGCCGCTCGACGGCCGCTACGCCCGCTACACGGAATCGCTCGTCCCCTACGCCAGCGAGCAGGCGCTCATGCGTGCTCGCGTGGAGGTCGAAGTCGAGTACCTGATCGCGCTGAGTGACCTCGACGTGACGCCCTTCGAGATCGACGCCGGCCAGCGTGCCGAGCTTCGCGCACTCTACGAAGACTTCGACGAATCGGACGCCGAGATCGTCAAGCAACTCGAAACGTCGGGGTACAAGGACTATTCGGCCACGAATCACGACGTCAAGGCAGTCGAGTACTTCATCCGCGAGGGTCTGCCGGAGGGGCTCGACATCGCGAACTGGATACACTTCGGGCTTACCAGCGAGGACGCCAACAACCTCGCCCACCGACTACTGGTCAAGCCCGCCGTCGAGAACGTCCTCGTCCCCGAACTGCGTGCTGTCCGGGACGATCTGGTCGCGTTGGCCCAGGAAAATAAGGAGGTGCCGATGCTCGCCCGGACCCACGGCCAGCCCGCCACGCCGACGACGTTCGGCAAGGAGATGGCCGTCTACGCCGCCCGTCTCGGCAAAGCCATCGCCCGAGTCGAACGCGCCGCCGACGCCCTCTCCGGAAAGCTCGCCGGGGCCTCCGGGACCTACGCCGCCCATCACGCCGCCTACCCCGAGGTCGACTGGCCCGCCTTCGCCGCGGAGTTCGTCGGCTCGCTCGGCCTGGAGCACGAACCCCTGACGACGCAGGTCAACCCCTGTGACGACCTCCAGACTGTGTTCGACGCCCTGCGTGGGGCGAACAACGTCCTGCTCGATCTGGATCTGGACATGTGGCTCTACATCTCCGATCGCTACCTCGGCCAGGAGGCCGTCGAAGGCGAGACTGGATCGTCGACGATGCCCCACAAAGTCAATCCGATCGACTTCGAGAACAGCGAAGGTAATCTCACGAAGGCTAACTCCGATCTCGTCTTTCTGGGCGACTACGTCACCAAGTCCCGGCTGCAGCGCGACCTCTCAGATTCGACTGTCAAGCGCAACATCGGCGCGAGCTTCGCCCACTGTCTGATCGGCTACGACAAACTTCAGACCGGTCTCGGGAAGGTCTCGCCCAACGAGACGGTCATGCGTGAGGAGCTCGACGCCAATCCCGAGATCATCGGCGAGGCCGTCCAGACCATCCTCCGCCGAGAGGGCCACGGCGACGCCTACGAGCGTGTGAAGGCGCTGACGCGGGGCCAGCGTGCGTCGCTCGACGATTTCAGAGCGATGTTCGACGAACTCGACGTGCCCGAGAGTGTGCGCGAAGAGCTGCGAGCAGTGACGCCTGCGACGTACACTGGCGTGGCGGACGAGCTGGTCGAGAAACTGGAGTGACACCGATCGAGGGATTCAAACGGCCCACGTCGCCGGGTCTTCGAGCAGTCCGGTGTCGGGATCACCCTCACACCGTTCTTTCAACATTGTTGCGAGCGTTCGCGAGAGGCGTCGTCGGACCTCCGCTTCCGAGAGATCGAACTCCTCGCCAAGTTCCCGGACACTCACTCGGGGTGGCGTCTCGAAGTAGCCACGATCGAGTGCCGAGTCGAGAAGTTCGCGGTCGACGCTGTCGGTACCCATCTGTACTACCTGCTCTAGCGAGGCGTCCAGAGACGGGTAATTGTATGCTGCGAACGCTGACAGAACCCGAAAAGCGGGTTCTTCCCAGGAGAGAGCGCTCCAGACCGCGATACGGTCGAGAAACACACGTGCACGGTTCGCACATCGTGATTTTGGCCGAACACTTTAAACGGCCCGAGGTATTTCGACAACATCGATGGACACGCAGAGAGAGCTGGCGGCAGATCTGGTTCGCTCGCCGGCTCGAATCGGAATTCTACGGCACTTGCGGGACGGTCCAGCGACGAGATACGACCTTCGTGATGCGCTTGACTGCTCGCGGACGACCGTCGATCGAAATATCGAGACCCTCCGTGAGAAGGGCTGGATCGCCGACTCGGTCGACGGCTACGAGCTGACGACGAGTGGTGAGATCGTGTTGGAGGAGATGTCGGGCTATCTGGAGACGGTCGGGGCCGCCGCCCGCCTGCAGCCCATCCTGCGGTGGATGCCACCAGAGGCGTTCGATCTGGACGTCCGTCACCTCAGAGAGGCCGAGGTTGTCGTCGCGACCGAGAGCCGGCCGATGGCGATGGTCGACAGACACGCCCAGGCGGTCGAGTCTTCCCCGGAAATCCGGATGGTGACACCGGTCTTCAGCCCGCAGCCACTGGAGGCACAGTACCGGAACTTCGACCTCCCGGAACTCGACATCGAGGTCGTCGTCCCGCCGACGGTGGCGTCGACGTTCGTCTCGGATTCGCCAGCCGCGGACCGCCTCGCGGAGATGCGCGAGGCCGGCGCGGCCGAGATCTTCGTGACCGACGAGCCGATCCCGTACTTCGTCGGCCTGCTCGGCGACCTCGTCCAGATCGGCGTCGACGAGGACGGCCAGCCCCGCGGCCTGCTCGAATCGGAAGCCGACCCGGTCTGTGAGTGGGCTGTCGAGAAGTTCGAATCCTACAAGCGAACGGCCGAACCACTCGAGCGCTGGGCCGATACCGAGATGTGATATTTCGGTGTCAACATTTATATGAAGCGGCTTACCAGTGATAGCTGAAACGTGGACCGCCAGTGGAGGAGACGCGACGTACTCGGGAGCATCGGGAGTGCAACGGTCGGTGTTGCGGTCGCAGGGACGCCGGCCAGTGCCGATTCGTTGTCGAACCACAGGAACGTAGAGGTGTACGACGAAAACGGGACGAAACTCCCAGTCGCCGGGGATACCGGAAACCCGATCCTGGCGAACGACGTCACCCAGACGATCAGGATCGAGGCGTTCCCGCCGGATCCGGACGACGAGCCACTGAGCCAACAGGAGTTCCAGATCAACGCCGACGAGGATCCAGTCAGCGAAACGACCATCGACACCTACAGCGTACTCCAGGAGGCGAGCAGATTGGTGACGGACAACGAGAACTACTTGAATATCCCGTATAGAGAAGGCCAGATCGGCTATCTCACTGTAACTCCGATCGGAACGGGAGAAGAAGTGATCGTCCTCCGGGACAGCGGCGGGAATCGCGTGCAGAATCACGCCGGAGAGGACATCGTCTTCGACGTCCTGCGCTCGAATCTGGAGGTGGCTCTCGACCTCGGCCGCGACTCGGTCACGCCCGGCGAGTCGCTGACAGCAACGGTGACCGTGGTGGCGACCGGCGAACCGCTCCTCCGCGCCGACATCGCTCTGATTGATTCAAACGGTAACTGGATCGACAGCGCCCTCACCGACGAGTCCGGGCGGGCGACGATCGAGATACCGGAGAGCGCGCGACTTGGCGAGTACAGTCTGGAGACGCGACCGGCTGGCTACCAGCCGACCGCGGTGAGTTTTCAGGTCCGCTCACCGCCCGAATTCGACGAGAATCTAACTCTCTATCCACAGAGCGACCAGGCGATCTCCGGGACATCCTCGGCTGAGCAAGGGACGACATATACAATCGAAGTGGCTGGCCCCGGGTTCATAGAAGACGCAGAGACCGAAGTACAGGCCGACGGCACCTTCTCGGCTGCGTTCGACCTGCGTTCGCTGAGTGCTGGTGACGAAGTGACTGCGAGAATCGATGGCCTCGACGAAGTCATCTATACGCTGGAGTCACCGCCGGCGGCGACGGTCACGATGAATCCGCAGATCAGCCAGAACGGGGACATCGTCACCGTCAGCGAGGCCTTCCTGCCCGAGGGCGGTTACGTGGTCATGCACGACGCGAACTCCGGCGACGTCATCGGCCACACGGCCTACTTCGAACCCGGAACCTACGGAGACGTCGACGTCCTCCTCGACGAGCGCCTCCCTGGCGGTGAAAACGACGTCATGGCGATGCCACACCTGGACAGCGACGGTGACGAGGTCTACGACTTCCCGGATTCCGACGGCCCGTACGTGGCCGATGGTGAACCAGTGACCGATACTGCGGTCGTGTCCGTCAGTCGGACGCCGGCTAGCTTCGAGGTCACGAGCTTCGACGCGCCGGACACTGTCACATGGGGTGACTACGTAACCGTCACGGCGAGAATCGAGAACACTGGCAACGTGGAAGCGACCCAGCCGGTCGAATGCCGGATCGACAGTGAAGTGGTCACCACGCGGACCGTCACGCTCGGCGGTGGCGCGAGCCAGGCGGTCGAGTTTACTTTCCAGGCCGTCGACGCTGGCAGGTTCACGCTCGGCGTGTACACCGACGACGACAGCCAGACCGGCCAGCTGACCGTCGAAACCCCGCAGACCACGACGACTACGACGACCGATACACCGGTCAGGGACCCACCGACGACCCCAGCGGCCCCTTCTGGTTCCCAATTCAGCGACAACGGGAGTCCCGAAGACGAGTCCGGACTTCCGTGGCTACCACTCGGGGCCGGCGTGGCCGTCAGTGTTGCTGGCTTGGTCGGCTGGCTCAGTTTCACCAACACGGACGACAGACCCACCGGCAACGCAGGTGAGGCCCCCCCGCAAAACGGTGGGGGATCTTCCCCATCGGACGGAGGTGATGCTTCTCCGTCGGACCCGGAGAGTGCTCCGCAGTCGACTGCAGACAGACCGGGACCGGACGCGGGTCAATCGCCGACGAACACCTCGGATCGAGGGCCGACCGAACAGGCCTCGAACGACACCCGGCAACGAGGGGCCGCAGTCGACTCGGAGGGTACCAGATCGGCCGAACCAGAGTCACCACTCGCGACCGGTGTTCGAGACCTCTCGAACGTGAATCGATTGGGTCGGCGCGGCCCGCTCGACGTGTACACGGCAGTCCACGCGGACGTGGCTGACCCCGTTCGGGTGCTGACGGTTGCAGACGGAGTGGACGTCGACGACGATCTCGAAGCAGGATTCCGTGACGCAGTCCACGGCTGGCGCAACCTGAGTTCGCACCCGAACGTCGTAACGCTGCAGGACTGGGGGACCGACCCGGTCCCGTGGGTGGCGACGGAGATGGTAGCAGACGCGACCCCCTTCGGTGCGTACGAGGCCGACCCCGACGTTCTCCTGGACGTGCTCTCGGACGTCGTCGAGCCAGTCAACACCGCAAGTCTCTACAGTGCGACCCACGGCAACCTCACCGACGAAACCGTCCTGATCGCCGACACCGAACAGGGTCCGACGGGGCTGGTCGACGACTGGGGTGTGAACCGAGTAGTCGAACGTGCGCAGGACGAGACGTGGCTGACGCCGTACACCGCGCCGGAGCAACTCGAAGCCGGCACTGGCGGTCGGTCGACGGAGGTGTTCGCGCTCGGTGCGCTGGCATACGAGGCCCTGGCTGGTGAGCCACCGTTCCCGGAAACCGACGACGAGACGCGGTATCTCGACGCGGTGCGGCGAGGGCCGACTCCACCGAGCGAACGGGACGGGAGCGATCCGGCCCTCGACGGGCCGATCCTGCGGGCGCTGGCCGCCGACCCCGAGCAGCGCCACTCGTCGGTCACCGCGTTCGACGCCGCGCTTCGGAACGAACGGTAGGTGGTCGGGGTACTGCGAGAGTGGCTCGGAGACCGAAGGCTCACAATCCCCTCGTCCATAGAGCAGTCAGATGGGATCCGAGACGGACACGCGCGTCCTGACGCTGGCGTTCGCGCGGATGGCCGACGCCATCGGCAACTCCTTTCTGATCATCGTCCTCCCGCTGTACATCGCAAGCGGCGAGATCTCGCTGGCGGGTATCGCCGGCACCGAGATCTCGGTGCCAGCCATTGCCGGCACCGATCCTCCCGGATTCGTCTTGCAAGAGGAGACGCTGATCGGGATCGTCCTCTCGCTCTTTGGGCTGCTCAACAGCTTCGGCCAGCCGTTCACGGGTCGGTGGTCCGATCGGACCGGCCGACGACGGGCGTTCGTCCTCGGTGGGCTCGTGTTGTTCGGGATCGGCAGCGCGGCCTATCCGCTCACGTCGACGTACTGGTCAGTCCTCGGCGCGCGGGCGCTCCAGGGCGTCGGCGCTGCCTTCACCGTGCCGGCGACGGTCGCACTCATCAACGATTACGCCGCGAGCGACGCCGAACGCGGGGGTAACTTCGGCGTCTACAACACCTTCCGGCTGATCGGCTTCGGCTTCGGGCCGATCATCGCGGGGATCGTCGTCACCGGCGGACTCGCAGCCGAGGGCGTGGTCTCCTACGATCTGCTCGGCCAGGCAGTCTCGGGGTTCGACGCCGCCTTCGGGGTCGCCGTTCTCGGCGCGATCATCAGTTTCGCGCTCGTGCTGCTGTTCATCGAGGATCCGCCCGCCGCCGGAGAGGCCGCGAGCAAGGACCTCTCGATCGCGATTCGCGGCCCGGACGGCCGCGGACTCGACTCGGTGTTCGTCCTCGGGATCGGGACCTTTCTCATGGCGACGACGATCGCGCTCTTTGCGACGCTTGAGGGACCTATCCGCGCCCGACTCGACGAGACGACGTTCATGTTCAGCGTCCAGTTCGCCGCGGTCACGCTCGCGAACGTCGCTCTCCAGGTGCCGGTCGGCCGCGCCAGCGATCGCTACGGCCGCCGCCCGTTCGTCGTCGCCGGCTTCGCGCTGTTGATCCCCTCGGTGTTCGTCCAGGGCGTCGTCGTCGATCCCTGGTCGATGCTCGCGGCTCGATTTGTGCAGGGCATCGCGGTCGCGCTCGTGTTCGCGCCGTCGCTGGCGCTCGCCGGCGACATGGCGAGCGAACGCGGGTCGGGCACGACCCTGTCGGTGCTGACGATGGCGTTCGGGCTCGGCGTCGCCGCGGGACCACTGGCCTCGGGCATCCTCTACAATCTCGGGAGTTTCGAGACCCCGTTCTTCTTCGGAGCCGCGCTGAGCGCGCTCGCGTTCGTGCTCGTCTACTCCCAGGTCGAGGAGACGCTCGGTCAAGGAGCGACGACAGTCGAGTGAGTGTTCAGACGCCCGAGAGCTGGATTCCCCTGGCGACGACGTAGATCAGGACGACGCCAGTGCCGACTGCGAGGATCAATTGCCCGATGACGACGAACAGCAGTCCAAAGACGGTGCTTGAGGCGACGCCGAGCACGATCGGAACCAGTCCCACGACCGCGAACAGGAGGATCAGTCCCAGCAGTGGGTACGCTTCCGTCCAGATCTGCTCGAAGTCGAACGTGCGCGTCTCGAGATCGACGAACGGTGGGGAGGGCGACATCGAGACACGTCTTCGAACACTCGCGACAAGTGTCTTTTCACTGGTGTCCGAGCAGCACTCGCAGCGTCTCTCTGAGGGCGTCGGCCGCCGCGTGCACGTCGGGCAAGCGGACGTACTCCCGGTCGCTGTGGGCGACTGCACCCTCCTCGTCGGCGAGTACCCCGGGGCCGAAGACGACAGTCGGGGCATCGGGCGCGAAGTAGGAGGCTTCCGTCGCTGCTCCGAACGGGCGAACCTCGCCGCCGCTGGCGTCGGCGAGCGTGCGTACGAGCTCGGCGTCCGGGTCCGTATCGAAGGCCTCGAAGAAGGGCGTCTCGCGCTCGCTGAACGCGACCCGGAGATTCATCCCCTTCGGGAGCCACTGGTAGCAGTGCTCTTCCAGCCCCGCCCGGAATCCGTCGGCCGTCTCCGGCGGGACGCTTCGACGGTCGAAGGTGATCGTACACTCCGCAGGGACCTGATTCTTGACTTCGCCGCCCTCGATCATGGTGGGGGTGAGCGTCGGCCATCCTAACTGTGAGTGCTCGCCCGGCCCCGCCTTCTCGTCGTAGGTCTCCATGGCCTGCATGATCGGGCCGGCGGCGCGGACGGCGTTCTGCCCACTCGACGGCTCGGCGGCGTGAGCGCTCGTTCCAGTGACCGTCACAGTCCCGTCGAAACGGCCTTTGGCCGCGGTGCAAACATCCAAGCCAGTGGGCTCGCCCACGATGTACCCGTCGGCTGACAACGCCTCGCGGAGATGTGCGGCCCCAGTAGAGTCGGTCTCTTCGTCGGGCGTGATCGCGAGCGTGAGCGTTCCACGCTCGGGTTCGACCTCGAAGAAGGCCGCCAGGAGCGCCGCCAGCGGGCCCTTCGCGTCACACGACCCCCTCCCGCTGACGACCTCGCCGTCGCGGTCGTAGGGGACGTGCGGCGGGACGGTATCGATGTGCGTATTGAGGACGAGATGCGGTCCCTCCCGCCCACTCTCGCGGATCGCGAGAACGTTGCCCGCCCCGTCCACGGTCGGCTCGAAATGCTCTCCTTCGAGGGTCTCGACCAGCAGCGACCGCATTTCCGCGACAGAGTCGTGCGAGGGGGTGCTGACGGCTCGCTCGTGGAAGGATTCGATGTCGAAGGGCATGGTCACTCAGCGAGGATTCCGTCTGCGGGGACAGTTGTCTCGAACTCGCGTTCGACCGGACCTTGCAGTGTCGCACCGTCGGCAGTGCGAGTGACGACGAGGCGGCCGCCCGGCGGATGGACGGCGACGGCCTGGTCGGTCCTGACACGGTCGAGTTCGTGGGCGGCGGCGACGATAGCGACAGCGCCAGTCCCGCAGGAGCGGGTCTCGCCCTCGACCCCGCGCTCGAAGGTGCGCTGGTCGTATCCCGTGACGGGGCCGGCCTCGCGTTCGGAAGCCAGGGTGACGTTGGCACCCTCGGGGAAGACGTCGGCGTGGCGAACCGCGGGGGCGACGGCGTCGAGGTCGAGGGCGGCGACGTTCTCGACGAACGCGACGGCGTGGGGGACGCCAGTGTTCACGGCCGTCACAGTGAGGCCCTCGATCTCGGTCTCGATCAGCGGTTCGTCTAGCGTCGTCGGCACCTGTTCAGGATCGAGCGTGGGTTTGCTCATCTCGACGGTGACGCCTTCCTGGCCGACGTGAGCCGGGTACTCCCCAGCAGGCGTCTCGATCACGAACTCGCGAGAGCCGGTCCGGGCGGCCGCCCAGGTCGCGACGACCCGGGCGCCGTTGCCACACATGTCCGCGATCGAGCCGTCGGGCTGGACGAGCGTCATCTCGACTCGCGGTGGGGTGGCCTCGGTGTCGAGAGAGAGAAAGAGCACGCCGTCGGCACCGACACGCTCGCCACCTGGGTGATCGAGCCCGGTCTCACGATCGCAGAGCCGGCTCGCAAACGCCTCCCGGTCTTCGACGGATGCGTCGGCCTCGACCACGACGAAGTCGTTCCCGGTGCCGTGGTACTTCTCGATGGAGATCATTGCTGTCCCTCTAGTCGGGTCAGGTCCGAAAGGGTTTCGCGTTCGACCGCGACGCTCGTCTCACCTGTGCCGTCGAGGGAAACGACTGCCGGACGGGGTCGGGAGTTGTACGTGCTCGCCATCTCGTAGCCGTACGCGCCGGCGTTGTCGATCGCGAACACGTCCCTGCATTCGGGGCGGGGAAGCCGGCGGTCCCGGCCGAGGACGTCTGCCGTCTCACAGATCGGGCCGGCGACCATCGCCGTGACCTCGTCGCGGTCGTCCGCGTCGTCGGCGAGCGAGCGAATCTCGTGGTAGGCGTCGTACATCGCCGGGCGCAACAGGGTCGTCATCCCGGCGTCGACGCCGACGACAGTGGTCTCGGGCGTGGGCTTGACCGTATTGACCGTCGTCAGGAGGACGCCCGCGTCAGCGACGACGTAGCGGCCGGGTTCGATTCCCAACTGAGCGTCGAGATCGCCCGCCGCGTCGCGTGTCGCTTCGGCGACCGCGTCGAGGTCGAGCGGGTCTTGTTCGGGGTGGTAGGGCACACCGAGACCACCGCCGACGTTCAGAAAGTCCAGGTCGTGATCGAGGTCCCGGGCGAGGTCGCCCATCCGCGCGACGAGTTTGCGGTGGGCCGCGAGATCTTCGGCGTCGTGGATGCCGCTGCCGGCGTGGGCATGCAACCCCACGAGGTCGTAGCCCCGGTCGACGATCCCCGCGGCGAGGTCCGGGACGCGATCGGAGGGAACGCCGAACTTCGGCGCGTCGCCGGTCGTGACCTTCGCGTGGTGGCCTGCACCGACGCCCGGGTTCACGCGGATCGCCAACGGACCTGAATAGTCGCGCTCGGCGAGGGCGTGCAGGGTGTCGGCCGCGCCGATGGTGACCACGAGGTCGATTTCGGGATGGGCCTCGTGAAGCGCGACGACGTGATCGAGGTCCTCGCGCGGGGGATTGACGGCGGTGTAGCGCACAGTCGAGAAGCCGGCGTCGACCGCTCGCTGGACCTCGCCGGCGGAAGCGCACTCGGCGTCGAGGCCCGCGTCTTCGACGGTTTCGAGGGTCCGTCGGACGGTGTTGGCCTTGACGGCGTAGCTGACGTGTTCGTCGTGGAAGGCGGTCTGGAGATTGGCGACGTTCTCCCGGACGCGCCCCTGGTCGAGGACGTACAGGGGGGTGTCGTAGGTCTCGGCGAGGTCGCGGAGTCCGGCCGGGTCCCAGTCAGCCAGGCGGCGAATCGGTGGCCCCTCGGTTGTCATTGCTACTGTGTGGGTGCTACGCTGGTTCAACGCTTTTGGTTGCTAGGAACTGTGACTACTGGACATGATCTCACTCTTCGAAGGCCCGCACCACGCTCGCTAGCAACTGCAACTGCCGGAGAACCCTCATCCTCGAAAGCCCTCACCGCGCTCGCGGTTCGCCCTTTCAGTCCACCAGGAGAGCAAGCTCTCCTGAGCCCTCGTTCGCTCCGCAGGACTCCAGGCACCGCAGCCGCAATGTCGTAGCCCCATACCTCCCCGGTCGCGACTATCGTCGCGAAAGCAAGCTCGCGCGAGCCCTGCGTCGCTTCGCTCCGCAGGACGCCGCGACACGCTTCCTGACCGCCCCGCAGTGGCCGGGAGCGAGTGCCACGACAATAGTCGTGGTCGAAGCGACCCGGGGAAGGGCAGGCCTGCTGTGCGGTCGCGGTGCTGGTGCGGCCCTGGCGGAATGAAAGGGCGAGCCTCGCTGGCGCCGGCAGCGAGACGCGACCGAAGGGAGCGTCTCGATTGCGAACGGCGAAGCCGTGAGCGAGGGGAGTCGCTCTGTCGGCTCTATCCGAACGAGCGGTGCGAGGGCGACCACCGGGAGCCCTCGCTGTGGAACGGCGAACGGAGTGAGCCGTGGAACGAAGTGAGTGAGGATATCCGACAGAGCGGCCGCCAGCGAGGGGAGGGCTTTCGAGAAGATGGTGCCAGCGATAGCAACAAATCATAGCCAGCGAGACAAGGGCTCTCCCTGCGTGTCCTCTCCAGCAGTCAGAAGTGCTAGCCAGTCCGATTAATTATCTCGCAGAATATCCTCTTTCTCCGAGGCCTCCAGCGTCTCCTCTTCGACGTGAGTCGCCACGACGGCAGGCTTGAACGCGCCACCATCAAAGAGGTCGTGCTCGCCCACCGAGGACTCGACGAAACGAGTGAAGGCACGCCGGTCAGCAGGCAGCTCGCCGAAGATGACTTCCTCCTCGACCAGATCGTAGACCGGAATTCGCGGCGTCAGCAGCGTGTTCTCACCCACGATCGAATTCTCTCCCACGCGGAACCCACTGGTCACGCGACAGCCGGCGCCCAGCGAGACGTTGTCCTCGACGATCACGGGGTCGTCCTCGACGGGTTCGAGGACGCCGCCGATCAGCGTGTTCGCGCCGAGTTTGACGTTTGCGCCGATCTGGGCACACGAACCGACAGTGTCACACGAATCCACAAGCGTCCCGTCGCCGACGTGCGCACCGATGTTGACGAAGGAAGGACTCATCATGATGGCGTCGCTGCCCACGTAGGCACCGCGACGAATGACGGTCCCATCAGGTGTATTTCGGGTCCCGCGATGGCCCAGATCCCCGGTCGCGCGCAACGGGAGCACGTCGTGGTAGGTGACGCCGCCGTACTCGCGGGCCTCGGTCTCGCGCAGGCCGAAATTGAGGAGGATTCCCTGCTTGACCCACTCGTTGACGACCCAGTCCTCGCCGTCGGGTTCGGCCGCGCGGATCTCGCCGGCCTCCAGGGCTTCGAGGAAGCGTTCGAGGACTGCGCGGTCGTCCTGGTCGGTGTCGGCGGCGGTCAGACCATCGTCGTAGCGCTGCCACAGGTCCGCAACGTCGGATTCGAGACTCATTACTGCGTGCTGGAACCTCGGACGCTATTACGCTTCGGAAATAGCCTCGGCAGGATCGACTCAGCTGTCGATCACGTCGGCGAACTCGTACCACCCAGGGTCCTGATCAGAGAGCCAGACTGCAGCGTCGATCGCTCCCGCCGCGAAGACGCCCCGGTCCTCCGCGCGGTGGGTGAGCGTCACGGCTTCGTCGTTGCCGGCGAGCATGATCTCGTGCTCGCCGCGGATATCACCCGCCCGCCGGACGTGGACGCCCACCTCGCCGGCCTCGCGGGGCTGGAGCCCCTCGCGACCGTACACTTCCTCGAAGTCCTCGCCGCGGGCGTCTTCGATCTCCTCGAGAATCGTGTTGGCGGTCCCGCTCGGGGCGTCACGCTTCCCGTTGTGATGGGTCTCGGTCACTTCGATGTCGTAGCCCGGCAACGCTTCGACGGCCGCAGAGACCGTCCGGAGGAGCGCCTGGATCCCGCGGGCGAAGTTCGTCGCCTTCAGCACGGGGATCTGCTCGCTGGCCGCGGCGACGGTCTCGAACTGGAGGTCGTCGTGACCAGTAGTCCCGGTCACCAGCGGGACGCCAGCGTCCGCACAATCGGTCGCGAACTCGATGGCTGCGTCGGGAACAGTAAAATCGATCACGGCGTCGGGTTCGTGACTATCGAGCAGGTCCGCGAACGCGGCCGGCTTGTACACCGGGACGCCCTGCACGTCCTCGACGTCCGCGGCGTCGATGCCGAACGCAACCTCGACGTCCTCGCGCCCTGCCGCGGTCTCGATGACGGCCTCGCCCATCCGGCCGGCCGCGCCAGTCACACCGAGGCGGATCATCGCTCGACCTCCGCGTACTCGTCTTCCAGATCTTCCTCGGCCAGGCGAGCCAGTTCGGCCTGCAGGGCGTCCCGATGCTCCTCGGAGAGTCGGGTCAGCGGCGAGCGCACGGAGGGTCGGCCGTGACCGCGGACGGCCATGGCTTCCTTGATGGGGATGGGATTGGTCTCCACGAAGAGGAGGCGGGTCAGTGGCCCGAGTTCGTGGTGAAGCCGGCGCGCGAACTGGTAATCGCCAGATAGCGCTGCCCCGACCATCGCACAGGTCCGTTCGGGTTCGACGTTGGCGACCACGGAGATACAGCCGTCCGCACCGATCGAAAGTAAGGGGAGAGTCATCCCGTCGTCGCCCGACAGCACCGCAAAGGCCTCGTCCTGCGTTCGCTCGATGATCTCGCTGATCTGGCCGACGTCGCCGCTGGCAGCCTTGAATCCCGCGATGTTGGGATGGCTCGCGAGTTCGACGGCGGTGTCCGGATCGATGTTCCGGCCCGTACGCGAGGGGACGTTGTAGACGATCTGCGGGCAGTCGACCTCGTCGGCGATCGTCCGGTAGTGCTCGAGGAGGCCCTGCTGTTCGGGCTTGTTGTAGTACGGCGAGATCAGCAGGAGCGCGTCAGCGCCCGCGTCCGCGGCGCGCTGGGAGAGTTCCAGGGCTTCGCGGGTGTTGTTCGAGCCAGTCCCAGCGATCACGGGCACGTCGTCGACGGCGTCGATGACCGCTTCGACGACCTCGACGTGTTCGTCGTGGGTGAGCGTCGCCGACTCACCGGTCGAGCCGACGGGGACGAGCCCGTCGACGCCAGCGGATTCGAGGCGCTGGGCGTCCGTTCGGAGTTGTTCGAAGTCGATGCTGCCGTCGGTCTCGAAGGGCGTCACCATCGCGGGGTAGACGCCCTCGAAGAGATGTGTCGTCATGGTTGTCGTGAGTTATCGGGGTTGTTCGCACGCGAGCTATTAAAACAGAACCGACCCGGGACGGGACGCCACCCCGCCGCGAGTCACGACTCGCGTTTGCGTTTCGAGACCGCCGTCTCACCGGCCACTGGATTCCAGGTACTCGCGGCGAGACGGCTCATACCTGTGTGAGCGGCGCTGAGAAACTTAGCAATTGTGTGTCGCGCGTGGACAGGGGACATGGTTTTGTCGATCCGGCCCAGAGATACTGCGCATGGGACACGAGTGGGCCTGTCACTGGGCCGGCAAACGCAGCGACGAGGAAGACACCGACACGCGATTCACGCTCAAGACCCGTGCCGAGCGCCGCGAGAGACGACGTGCGTCAGACGACTGCGAGTGACTGCTGTACCGAATTACCGACCGACCGCACGAAGGCGGTCAATTCGGAACAGACGTACAGCAGTCACTCGACCACAACGGCTTTTTCACTGGGGACGAACCGCTTAGCCATGCGTTTCGGCGTCGACGAGGCCGGCAAGGGACCCGTGCTTGGGTCGATGTTCGCAGCGGCGGTGCTGGCCGACCCCGACGACCTGCCCGAGGACGTGGGCGACTCGAAAGGAATCGCCCCCGATCGCCGCCAGCTCATGGCCGACGAGATCCGCGCGGTCGCCGAACGGGTCGCCGTCGCCGAGATCCCGGTGTGGGAGATCGACGACGAGAAGACCGACATGAACACCCTCACCGTCGAAGCTCACGCTCGCGCGCTCTCGCGGATCTGTGTGGACGGGCGAACTGTCCGAAAAAACGGTAGCGACGAGCTCTCTGGGTTCGTCGACGCCGGCGACACGAACGCCGTCCGCTTCGGCCAGCGCCTCCGCGATCGGATCGACGCCGACCTCGACCTCCGGGCGGAACACGAGGCCGACGAGAACCACCGGATCGTCGGTGCGGCAAGCGTCATCGCCAAAGTGGCCCGCGACGCCCACGTCGACGCTCTCAGCGCGAAGTACGGCCCAGTCGGCAGCGGCTACCCCTCCGATCCAACGACGCGCGAATTCTTACAGGCGTACGTGGAGACGTACGACGAACTTCCGGATTGCGCCCGAGAGTCCTGGCAGACCAGCAAAGACGCACTGGCTGCGGCGGCTCAGGCCAGTCTGGACGCGTTCGAGTAGCGGGATTGTGAGTACAGTGGGTCGTGAGCGGCTCGCTACTCGTCGCCGACGAACACTGTTTTCAGTCGATTCCCGCAGGTGGGACAGCAGAGCATCTGCCACGCGTGGGGATCGAGGTTCCCCATCGGTTCGGATCGGGTTGTGTCCGAACGAGCGACCCACTGCTCGCAGGTGTCACAATAGAGGTCGTCGGTCATACCCAACAAAAAGGGCGCTAACTGGAAAGTCCTTACCGCTGGTCCTTGCTCAACACGAGGTTGCGCAGGATGTCACCGTAGGCCGGGCGGGTGATGAGCACCCCGACCAACACACCGACGATGGTGATGACGGCGAACCCGAAGAGGTCGCCGACAGAGAGGATCGTCAGCGGGCTCATCGCGATGATCGTCGTCGCGGCGGCCGCACCGATCACCCAGAACGCCTTGCGGAAGCGACTCTGGAAGACCCGGCCGGTGGCGACGTCACCCTCCTGGAGGATCTCGTCGGCCATGATGACCAGGTCGTCCACCCCCGTCCCGATCACGGCGATCAACCCGGCGATGTGCGAGAGGTCGAGCGCCAGCCCGGAGATGGCGGCGAACCCGAGGAGGATGTAGACCTCGGCGATCGCGGTGAACAACATCGGCAGGGCGACGCGGATCTCCCTGTACCGCCAGAAGATCATCCCGGCGACGGCGAACCACGCGAGCAGCCCCGTCGCGAGCGACAGCGGCTTGAAGTCCTGGGCGTAGCTCGGCTCGACGTACGAGAGGTCGTACTGCGCACCTTGGCTGAGGTTCAGCGTCGTCGGCAGCGACCCGACGTCGAGGCTGAGCTTGATGTCCTGGGCTTGTTCGCTGGTCTGGGAGGTCATGAAGAAGTCCCGCGTTCCGTCGGCCCACGTGCCGTCGTTCAGCGAGGTGCCGAATTCAGGAGCGAGCGAGTTCGAACTGACAATCTCCCCGTTGAGCGTCGTAAGGAGGCAGTAACTCCCCGGTCGGGACGAACCCTGACCGCCGCTTCGATCACAGTTCGCCGGGCCATTGCCGGTCGTGAACCCGACTGCGTTCATGCGGCTCTGGAACTTCTCTGCGCCGCTTTCGGTGAGCGTGACGGGCGTCCGCCATTCACTGCCTTCTTGGCTGATCGGGTCCGTCCCCGCGATATCCTCACCGGTAATGACCGTCGTGTTCGTCGTCGTATTGGCGCCACCCTTCCGGACCTCGGCGACGATCCGAACGACGCCGCGGTCGGTGACGATCTCACGGACCTGCTCGGGCCGCGTGTTCGGAACCTCCACGACGACGAGTCCGTCGCCGGCCGTCGTCACCGACCCGCCCGACAACCCGGTCTGGTCGATCCGACCCTGCAGCGTGTTCACGACCGTTTCGCGCGTCTGGCCCGTCACGCCCGTCTGGACGTCGCTGGCCTGGACGTCGAAGCCGGCCGACTGGAGCGCGCTCGCGAACTCGGACTTGCCGACGTCGCCGTCGTAGACCTCGACGACGCCATCGCGGGGTCGCACCTGCACGTCGATCTCGTCGACGCCGAGGTCAGTGGCCAGATTACTGGCGAGTTGGGGCTGGTCGCCGATACTCAGATCCGTGACGTGCAGCCCCGTGATGGGAGCACGGATGCGCGTCCCGCCGGAGAGATCCAGTCCGTACTGGAGGTTCGTCAGTCCGCCATCCTGCTGGCGCTCGACCGAGAGTTCGACGCTCGAATTGTCGGTGCGAAGCGTCGCCTCCCCGGAGACGGCGATCGAGTTGTTCGTGGCGGTGATCGCCGAGGTGTTCTTCGGGCTGACGACCGAACCGCCGGTGACGTCGATCGTCCCGTTCGTGACGACCGCCGAGGTGTCGGTCACGTTCGACACGTCACCGTCGATCTCGATCTCGGCGTCACTGGCGACGATCTCGTTCGTCGACTCGTTGGTCGTCTCCAGCGTGGTGTTCTCGAGGAAGAACGTGCTCTCGCTGACGGAAACCGTGTTCTCGTCCTCGGAGAGGGTGACGAGTTCCGTCTGAACCGTCGTCCCGGTGCCGATCGGACCGAACAGCGCGAACGTACTCGCCAGGACGATGACGACCAGCGCGGCGATCCGCCAGTTCTCGCGGATGGCTCCCATTATCGAGCCACCCCCTCGAACTTGTACCAGCGAAGCAGACTCAAGTTGAGCATGTAGGTGTTCATCAGGTCAGCGGCCAGCCCGAGCACCAGGATCAATCCGATGTCGGGCAGCAGGTCGATCGCGAAAAAGAGCGCGACGAGCGTCATCGTGATCATCGCGACGATCGACGTGAGCGTCATCGTCACACCGGTCTGCATCGCCCGGTAGGTCGACTCGTAGAAACTCCCTCGGCGTCGCAGGATGTGGTTGTTGAGCAGGATGTCCGAGTCGACGGAGTACCCGATCAACATCAGCAGCGCTGCGACCGTCCCGAGGGTCATCTTGATCTCGATCAGCCCAGTCAGCGCCAGGAGATTGACGACCCCGATCGGGATCATGATGTCCGAGAACGCCGAGATGACGACCGCGATCGACGGCACGAACGATCGGAAGAGCACGAAGATGAGCGCGCTCATCCCGACGAACGCGACCGCGAGGCCGAACAGCGCGTTCTGGGTGTTCGTACTGCCGAACGCGGGCGAGCGCGTCGTCTCGGACTGAATGTCGAACCCGGCCGACCCGGCGGCGTCCCGGATCGCCTGGAGCTCCCCGGAGTTCTGCGTCAGGAACGTGACGATGTAATCGCCAGTCCCGGTCTGTCGAATTGATTCGATCTCCACGTCGACTCCCTGACCGAACGCCTCCTGGACGGCTGTCCGGCTGGAGGCGTCCGCGAGTCGTATTTCGGTGCCGCCGGTGAAATCGAACCCGAGCGGCGCGGGCGTCCCGTTGAGGAATAGGTAAACACTGATCAGCAGCAACGAAACCCCCAGGACTATCAGGGGAGGTATCGCGAGCTGACGATTTGAGTACCGGTCGTAATCGATCTCCGGTACCTCGAACTCGACCATGGGCGTGGGTGTGAGACGCCCGTGAATAAGTTTTCCTAAGTCAGTCTCCCGACCGCACGCCCCGAGAGCCCGGCGTGAGCGCTTTCACCGTCGAGGACCTACGATCGGTATGACCCGGCCAGCGACCCGGCTCGTCTGCTCCTATCCCGCGGATCTGAGCGACTGGGGCCGTCACCACGTCGAGTCGTCGTCGTTCCGAGCCTACCTGCGGAAGGCCCACGATACCGCGACCGAGGGCGATATCTGGCCGGAGTTCGTCGGCGTCGGTTGCTGTGGCGACTCTCTGGACGTCCCGATCACGGTCGAGCGTGTCGAGGGTGGCGACCGGCTCGGCCCCGAGACGGCCATCGAGTTCACAGTCAGGGAGGCCTGCGGTCTGGACGGTGGCTGGCGCGTCCAGAGTGCGGGCGGGCCGCGGGCCTGATCGCTAGTTCGGCAGGTAGCGAACGCTCAACACGCTGCCTTCGGCACGGATCTCGACGCGGTCGACGCCGAGCCGGGCGGCCCGGGCCACGGTCTGGGGATCGTCCAGCACGTCCCCGACGGCCTGGTCGGTCCGGTCGTCCGGGATGGTCAGGACGTGGATCTCGCCCTCGCCAGCGCGGGGCTCGCGGGTCAACTCCCCCACCGATTGGTCGGCCGCGATCTCTCGCTCCTGTTTGGTCGGTGACTCCGAACTCCGCTCGACGGGGATCGTCCGCCGGTCGTCGAGTTCCTCGATCGTGTAGGCGACGGTCATCGGCGGTTCTGCGACGAGTGTCCCGACGACGACCTCGCCCTGTTCGAGCGGCGGGTCGGGCTGTTCTGCGAGCGTGTGGACCTGGCCGTCGGCGACGTCGGTGAGGATCGCCGAGTCGGCGTCGGCCTCGGTGACGAAAAAAGTCCCATCGGTGCGTTCCATGACTCAGTGTAGGAGAGTCTCGGGGTTTGCCTGTTTCGGCTCTCTACGGCTGTGTTACAGGGTCTCGATCAGCGCCGCCAGCGATGGACGAGATAGATCAGTGCTGCGGCCGCGACCGGTGGAAGCAGGCTCGCCAGCCGCGGGAGTCCGTAGAGAGATTCGATCGCGGGCGCGAGTACGCCGTACTCGCTCGCGGGGTCGCGCAGGTCCGCGGGGGCAGAGATCACGAGCATGACGTACAGCGACAGCAGGAAAACGTAGCCACTGGCGGCCAGCGCGCGGTCGTACCCGCGGTCGGCCACGCCGCGACGGTGGTGGCGAGCAACGAACAGTATCGGTGCCATCACCGGCGCGATCACGAAGAGCGCGACGACGACGTAGAAACTCCGCGAGAACGTGAACACCCCGGCTTGTGCACCGAAGGAGCCACCGATGAGGTAGATCAACGCGAGGACGAACGTGAGCGCGAGGACGATGGTCGCCAGTCCGCCGAGAACGACGTACGAGCGGAGCAGCCGGGACTCGCTCTCGCGATAGGCGTATGGAAAGGTGCCGAGGACGCCGCCGTAAGTGCGATCTTCGGCCTGTTCGCTCGCGTCGACGACGCCGGCGTCTGTCATCGCTTGTCCTTCGGCCGACACCGAATTAAACGGCGTGGTTGCGCGACGAAACGTAGCTCATAACAACGATTCGAGCCCGAGAGGAGATATGGACGCGGCCACGGTGGACGACGGGGCAGATCCGATCGAGCGCCTCCGGGTGTTCAGTGAACTACTACTCGTGGCGTTGTCCGGGCTCCTCCTGGGATCGCTCCTGTACAGTTTGCTCGTCTCGATCGCCGCCGATCTCGGTCTCGTCGGACTGACAGCCGAGGGCCAGGTCGACACCACGCTCACCCTCCAGTTCACGGCCGTCATCGTGTTCTCCGGGATCGGGCTCCTGCTCACGACGCTCGGATACCTGCACTTCTCGGGGAAAGACGGCACGTTCATCGACCTCGACACGCCCGAGCTCCGGGACATCGGCTACATTCTCGCGGGGACGGTCGGGCTGTTCGTCCTGCTGACGACGATCAGTGTCGTCTACCAGCAACTGGGCATCCCATCCGCACCCAGCGGGATCGAACAGCGCGTCAGAGACGCCGGCGAGACGGACGCGCTGCTCACGCTCGCACCGCTGTCGATACTCATCATCGGTCCGGGTGAAGAACTCGTCTACCGAAACATCATCCAGAAACGACTCTACGACCTGTTTCCGCGACTGCAGTCGATCCTTCTCGCGAGCGTCATCTTCGCCGCCGTTCACCTGCTGCAGTATCAGAGCGCCGACCCGCTACAGACTGCGAGTTCGCTGTTCGTCGTGTTCGTCCTCGCGCTCGTGCTGGGGGGCCTCTACGAACGGACTGGCAAACTGATCGTCCCCGCCGTCGTCCACGGGTTGTTCAACGCGATCCAGTTTCTCCTGTTGTACGCGGAGATCGCCTACAATCTCTAGACGCCCGATGTCTGACGGGGTTTTATGCTGTGGTATTGACTACCAACCACTATGCCAACCCGGTACACGGTCGTCTGTGACGACGATCTGTCGCGGGAGATCCAGCGCCTGGCACACGAGAACGGCCTGACCGAGGAGGAAGTCCTCCATCAGTTGCTCGACCTCGGGCTGGACGCGCTGGAAGCCGAACGTGCGGAGTCGCCCTAGGCTGGATTCTTCCGGGAGAGGGCGCTCCCGCAGATCGGACAGCGGTCGTGATTCTCGTCGAACTCCCGGCCGCAGCCCTGACACTGAAAACGCCACTCGCGCTGTTCGTCGATGCCCTCCTGGGCGATCACGTCGACGTCGACGTCCAGTTTCTCGGCGACGTTCTGCATCGCGTAGTCGTCGGTGACGAGCGTCCCGTCGAGTTCGAACGTCGCGGCGATCAGGCGGATGTCCGTCCGGGACAGTTCCGCGAGGTCGCCGGTCTCGCGAGCGGCGCGTTCGATTTGCTCGACGGTCTCGGTGTCAGGGATGTGCAGATGCATACCCGAGCCTTCGAGCGCGTCGAAGCGATAAGCGCTCTCGTCTTCGAGTTCCTCGCGGACGAGCGGGATACTTGCTATCTTGGCGTCTGTGTGATACTCGTTGATGAACGCCGAGGAATCGAGAACGTACATTTAGCGGTCGATGATCATGTGGTCTTTGACGGCCTGGACGCGATTGACCGGGACCAGAATGCGGCCCTGGTCGTCGTAATCGAACTCGACGTCCGTGACGTGTTCGTCCGGTTCGACGACGAGGTTGACGAGTCGCCCCGAGTCGATGTCCATCGTGATGTTGTACAGCATTCCGAGTTCGGCTCCGTCCGTCCCCATGACGGCCTTGCCGGAGAGGTTCTCGGCGAGTATCTCGGCCATGTGGAGGTTTACCGAGCGCCGTTATTTAAATGACACGGGGTACGTCAGACGCGTGTCGGCTGGGCCAGCACTCCCGAGACAGACGAATTAGCCCGGGCGGACGGCATACGATACCCTTAACTGCCGCACTCGATTTCCTTGAAATACGAATTTTCGAGGGTGGAACCCATGTCTGACTCACAACCCGACCCCGACGCACAATCCCAGCCGACCGGACAGTTACGCACACCGATCGTCGCCGTACTCGGCCACGTCGACCACGGCAAGACCACACTTCTAGACACGATTCGCGGCTCCGCCGTCACCGAGGGCGAAGCCGGCGCGATCACCCAGCACATCGGCTCGACGGCCGTGCCGCTCTCGGTGATCTCAGACATCGCGGGCAAGCTCGTCGATCCCGACGACTTCGACCTCCCAGGTCTGCTCTTCATCGACACGCCCGGCCACCACAGCTTCTCGACGTTGCGCTCGCGTGGCGGGGCGCTGGCGGACATCGCCATCCTCGTCGTGGACGTCAACGACGGCTTCCAGCCCCAGACCCTGGAAGCGCTTGACATCCTCAAACGGACCCAGACGCCCTTCGTCGTCGCCGCGAACAAAGCCGACACCGTTCCCGGCTGGAACCCCGGTGACACCGAGCCGATCCAGCAGGCCATCGAGCGCCAGAACGACCGCGTCGAGTCCGATTTGAACGAGAAGCTCTACGAGATCATCGGCAAGCTCAGCGACAACGGATTCTCAGCTGATATGTACTGGCGTGTCCAGAACTTCCAGAACAACATCGGCGTCGTCCCCCTCTCGGCGATGACCGGCGAGGGAATCCCGGACCTTCTGACCGTGTTGATGGGGCTCTCCCAGCGCTTCCTCAAAGCGGAGATGTCGATCGACGTCGGTGGTCCCGGCGCTGGCACAGTGCTGGAGGTCACCGAAGAGCGCGGCTTCGGCACGACGCTCGACGCCATCATCTACGACGGGACGATCCGCGAGGACGACCAGATCGTCGTCGGTGGCGTCAACGAGCCGATCGTCACCGAGGTTCGCGCCCTCCTGAAACCCAAGCCGCTCTCGGAAATTCGCACCGAGAAGGAGTTCGAGACGGTCGAGGAGATCGCCGCGGCGGACGGCGTGAAGATCGCCGCGCCGGATCTGGACGACGCGATGGCCGGCGCGCCCATCCGCGTGGTCCGTGACCAGGATCTAGACGACGTCATCGCAGACGTCCGAAAAGAACTCGCCGAGATCGAAGTCCAGACTGAAGAGGAAGGCGTCACCGTGAAAGCCGACACGCTGGGCTCGCTCGAAGCGATCTCGGGCACGCTCGAAGACGAAGAGATCCCGATCATGCACGCCGAGGTCGGCGACGTCGCGCCGCGAGACGTTCGGATGGCCGCGACCGCCGACGACCCCAAACATCAGGCGATCCTGGCCTTCGGCGTGGACATCCTCGACGACGCGCGCCGCCTGGCCGAGCAGGAGGACGTCGACATCTTCGAGGACGACGTCATCTACCAGCTCGTCGAAGACTACGACGAACACGTTACCGCCATCGAGACGGCCCAGCAGGACCAGATCCTCGAAAACATCACTCGCCCGGCGCGCTTCGAAATCCTGCCCGACCACACCTTCCGCCAGTCCGACCCAGCGGTCGTCGGCGTCGAAGTGCTCGGCGGGAAACTCCGCCGGAACGTCAACGTCGGCCGCTTCGAGAACGGCGAGTTCGAGCGCGTCGGCCACCTCAAGACGATCCAGGACGAGGGCGAGGACGTCGACGAGTCGACCCGGGGCGACCGCGTCGCCGTCTCGATCGAGGGCCCCACCGTGGGCCGCCAGATCAAGGAAGGCGAGACGCTGTGGGTCGAGATTCCCGAAAAGCACGCCAAGATCCTCGAACAGGAGTTGAAAGAGGATATTACTGGTGGCGAGCGCGAGGTCCTCAAGCAGTACCTCGACACGCACCGCAAGCGCGACCCCTTCTGGGGCAAGTAGGCGATCGCGGTCCGCAACTCCTTCCTCACAACCGCTGAACGCCGACGAAGTACGCGGGACTCGCACTCCAGCGTCGTTCGAAGGTCGTCTCGAAGGCGAACTCGACCGCTTTGAGCGGCCCGTACATCTAAGGTAATACAGGAGGTATTACAGGTATGAGCAAGTCCACGCGCGTTACGGAAAAAGGGCAAGCGACGATTCCGAAAGAGCTCCGCGAGAAGTACGGCTTAGAGCCCGGTGACGAGGTTATCTGGATGGACACTGACGAGGGAATCGTCGTCAAGAAGCGTACTCGTACCAGGGGGCGCGGAATGTTAGTTCCAGACGATACGTCCGAGGAGAAACGCGAGGAGATCGCCGAAGAGTTGGAGCAGCGCATTCGCGACCGCCGCGACCGCAACTACGAGGAACGCTGAGATGGCGACGTACACTGCTGATGCCGTCTCACTGTTGGTCTATCTCGTCGATTCGCTCCCGGAGCGGGCGGACCGAGTGTTCGCCGAAGCCGAAGCCGGGGAAACAGTCATCCAGGTACCCAGCACAGCCCTCGCTGAGGTTCTGTATTCGGTTTCTCGCGACAAGGATGTCCGTGGTGTCACTCTCACCGGAACGCCAGAGAACACTCGCCAGGCACTGGTCGGAAACGGCCCTGTTTCGGTCGCGCCAGTCGATGACGCCGACCTCGCCGAGTACGCACAGGTGGTCGATGACTTCAGTATCCACGACGGCCTGATCGTTGCCAGCCACCGAGCGCGAGACACGGACGCAATCATTACGACTGACAGCACTATCACCGACGCCGGCTATGAAACACTCTGGAAGTGAAGCGGTCGGTCCCACATCGTGGCCGCTATCGGTCTGTTTCTGATCGATCGCAACACCTGCAGCCACGTTCTCACACCCGCCGGACGCCGACGAAGTACGCCGGATTCGAACTCCAGCGGCGCTCGAAGCTCGTCTCGAAGGCGAACTCGACCTCCCAGCCGTCGACCTCGCGGAACCGCCGACGAATCTCCCTAGGGGTGATCCCGTAGACGTCGAACTTGCTGCGCCGGGCGTCACCGAGAACACAGTACAGCCCGCCCCGCGGAACGACCGCGCCGAGTCCGTCGACGAAGCGATCCCGTTCGCGATCACCGAGAATGTGCAACATCGCCGAGTCGACGACGGTGCGAAAGGAGAGGCCCGCCGCGGCGAGTCTGTCGAGCGCGAGCGCGTCCCAGACGAGGAACTCTGCGTCGATCCGCCGCCAGCGCGCTTTCTCCCTGGCCTGCGTGATCGCCAGTTCCGAGAGATCGATTCCCAGTACGCGGTGGCCGTACCGGGCCAGAAACATCGCGAGTTCGCCCGTGCCACAGCCGACGTCGAGCACGGGACTCTCGACCAGTCCCGCGTCGAGCACCTGGACGAACGCTCGCTGTGGCCGACCGATGTCCCAGTTCGGGACGCCCGCATAGGCTGCGTCGTAGACGTGTCGCATGGGTCGTTCCCGGAACGACACTCCACTCATCGATCGCTCGGTCCCATGGACTGCTCTTCCGGCCGTGTCCACGTAGGCATTCCCCACACCGTTGACCGAGTAATAATATTTAATTATCGGGCGCCACACGCTCCATCCATGCCCGAGGTGTCCCCGTCGTTAGCCGACTGGTTGCTCGCACTGATTCCAGTGCCGCTGGTACTGGGCACTGTCGCAGGCGTTCTCTCGCCGCTGTCGCTGGCGGTCGCGGTCGGCGCGGGCTCGGTGCCGGCGTCGGGACTGGTCGGCTACGCGATGTTGCAGGTCGAGAACTAGTTACTGTGCGGCGGGCGACTCGTCGTCCGGGAAGGACTGTTTGACCTGAAGCGCGGCGCTCGCGGCCAGCCCCATCGCGAGGTCTTCACGCTCGTCGTCTGCGATCGAGACGTCCTCGTCTTCGCCCGTGGGAGCGTAGCCTGCGCTGACGATCGAGCCGACCGGCGGCTGGACCGCGATAGTCGCTTCGAGACCGCTGGTCCCCGACCGGAGTTCAGAACCGACGACGAAGTCCCCAGGGAGGAGTTCGCGGGTCCGCGCGGCGACGCTCGCGAGGTCGCGGCGGAGTTCCCGACGCTGGTCGGGCGTCAGTGCCGGTTCGTCCGACGTGACGCCGTTACCACCCGACAGATTACCGTACATGAACTGGTCCCTCTGTAGGCGAGGCATGGTTAAAAAAGCGCTGGTACGCGCGAACCGTTCACAACCATTGCTCACGGTCACGGACCGTACACGCGGTCGCAGTCGTTGCTCGCAATCGACCCTCGATCAGACGAGCGGCTCGCTCTCGCCGTAGGCCGCGACGACGACCGCAGTTGCGTACTCGTCGGGTTCGGAATCGGCTGTTTCGATCTGAACGGTGGGTTCGTCCTCGAACGCCCAGTCGCGGAGCTCGCGGCCGGCAGCCAGTCCATCGCGGATCGCCGTCTCGACGTCCGCGCGGTTGGTCCCGGCGACCTCGTAGAAGATACCGCGGCCCGACTCGCTGCGTAGCCAGCCCAGACCTGCAACGGCCGGATTCTCACTACCCGGCTCGACAGTCTCGTGACTCTGGACGACGGTCAATCCCTGGCCGGCGGGCCCGAGATCCGGCGCGGTCCCGACGCGTTCGACCGGCGGTTCGGCAGGGATAACCGACGACAGCGTGATCAGATTGTAGTTGTGGACGTTTGCTTCCGCGAGTGCTGCGTCGAACGAAGACAGGGCTGTCGGTGCCGTGGCGTGGCCCCACGCAACCCGGATGACGCTCATACCCCCATTTCGACGACTCGGACAAGAAGGCGTTTCGTTTTCGGGGCAGCCGTGTGCCAGTCGGCGGCGTGTCGTACTGCCGGATCGTGCCGCAAATATATGAACTGGTTGCGCAAATTTATTCAGCATGCAAGACAAACCGTGTCGTATGAGTGAGGACTCCGACCCGCCGGCGTCGAATCCGATGGCAGGGCTCGCCGATTCCTGGCGAGAATCGCGAGAGGGACGATCGAAACTCGATCGCCTCATCGAGGTCGGGACCACGTTGGAAGAGCCGACGCGAATCAGCACGGTCGCCGACCGAGCCGACTGTTCGCGGAATTTCGCGAGTGAGAAACTAGAACTGTTGGCGACTCTGGGAGTGCTGGAGAGGGTGTCGACGAATCCGAAAACCTATCGTCGCGATGAGGCGCATTTCCGTCGTCTTCGGAGCAAGGCACTTCGAGACGCACACGGCGGTGATCTGGAAGCGATCGTCGAACAGTACCAGGAACGCGACCGGGAGCTGAAAGCGCACTTCGGCGTCGAGTCGCCGGCTGCAGTCACGTACGAGCACTTCGAGGCGATCGACGACCCGGACGCGCTTGCCGACGAGCGTGACGCGCTGTCGACGTGGCAGACGGTTCGGGATCGGCTCCTCGACCTGCAGCGGGCGCAGGCACTCGACGAAGTGACTCGACAGGACCACTCGTCGGGCGACCGTTTCGACGACGGTGAACTGCTTTCGGAATTGTGACTATGGGTGGAGAACGCCAGATCAACGAGGCGCTACTGCGTTCGATCGCGTCACAGTGGGGAACACACCAGTCGCAGTATTTCGATCGGATCGACGTCTTTCCGGCCGGAAAAGAGGACCGGGTGATCGGGTACTTTGCCGAGGACCACTATCCGGACCTCGTCACGACGACGCGGATCGAACTGCGGATCCGCGTCAACGGCGATCTGAACCTCGAATACGTCGAACGCTGGGACGGGACGGACTGGCGATGTCGGTGGGATCGACACGAAAATCCCCACAACGCATACGAGCACTTCCACGTTCCACCGTCGATCAGGACCGACGACGCAGTCGACGTCGAGTATCACGACCCGCCGTTCGGCGTGATCGAAGTCGCGTTCGAATTCGTCGAGGACCGCGTCGGTGCGCTGTGGGACGAGCCGAGATACCCGGACGAAGATGACTTTTCGTGGGAGTACGGCCCCGACATCCGACAGGGCTGACACCGACGCGCTAGCGACCGTGTTTGGTCACACAGGTCGACAGCCCGATCAACTCGACCGGCTCGGAGTTGTCCGGCGAGTAGACGACCATCTGGCCTTTCTCCATGTACGGCACTTTGGATTCGAGATTACTGGGGATGTTCACTGCAGAGATGGCGTCTTCGTCACCGAGATTGAGCACCACAGTGGTATTGATCTGCTTGAACACCGGGTCGGCGATATCCTGGGGGTCCTGGGTGATGAGGAAGAGCCCCAGTCGCTCCTTGCGGCCCTGTTTTGCGGCGTCGGTGAACTTGCCGATGACCTTCTGGGCCTGGACGGTGTCGGCGTCGGTCAGGAAGTTGTGGGCCTCGTCCATCCCAAGAATCAGGGGCGTCTCCTCGATCCGATCGAACTGGGGATCGTTCGAGAGCTTCTCGTCGACGATGAGCGAGGCCAGCGCGAGCACGACCGTCTCGGTCGCCCGCGAGTCGTTGATGTGGTAAGTCGGGACCACAGTGATCCCGCCGGGGCGGACGAACTCGTGGACGATCTCGGTGATCGGGCGGGCGTCCTGATCGAAGACGCCACCGAAGCCGAGCGCGCGACGCCGGACGGCGTCGAAGGTCGCCTCGTGAACTTTCCCAGACTCGTCGAGTTCCTCGCGCAGCGCGGGGTCGTCGAGGAAGGTGGTGAACTGGTCGTAGGTTCCGCTGCGGCCGTACTCCTGTTTGAATCGTTTGAGCAGGACGTTGACCAGCGCGCTGTACTGGTTATCGTTGAGGCCGCTGCCGGCGATCAGCCAGGGATTGTCGTAGACCATCGAGAAGGGGATGGTGAAGGGGACCTGCTCGGCGCGGTGGTGGTCCGCAGCGTAGGAGGCGCCCGCCACGTCGGGGACGAACGCGACCGTATCGTCGACGCCCCCGCAGGCGATTCCCTCGCGCTCGCAGCGACGCTGGAACTCCTGGGGGAGGTCGCCGTCGTCGTGCATCTGCGAATATTCGTCCTGCGGGTCGAAGACGACCAGGGCGGGCGAGATGTCGCGGTCGCTGCCGGACTCGACGGGATACGTTCGTTGCTCGTCGAGATACTGACGGAGCATGTTCTTCGCGCCGTGGGTCTTCCCCGAGCCAGTGCCGCCGGCGACGAGCGTGTGCCGGAAGACGAGCGGGTCGCCGTCGGTATAGTCGTCTTTCAGCCGGTAGTCGATCGTCGGCGGTTGGGCGGCGGTGCGGACCTTCTCGCCGCCGACAGAGAGGTGGCCCAGGAAGACGCCGTCTTCCGGGATCTTCAGTCCGGTCTTGATCTCGCTGGGGTCGTCGGCCTGCCGGACTACCGTCTCGGGTTTGGGGACGCGGTCGGTCATCCGGCGCTTGAGGTCGCCGTCCTCTTGGTAGAGCACCGCGACGGGTTCGAGCGTCGCCATGAACTTGAAGTCCTCTTCGTCGATCTCACGCGAGTTCATCGCGCGCTGGGCGTGAATCTCGGTGGCGTCGTCGGCCCGGAATTCGGGAGCGTACTCCAGGGTAGTGATCCGGCAGAACAGCCGCTCGCCGTCGGGGTAGGGTATCAGGAGATACTTCCCGATTCGAACGGCCGAGCGGTTGCGTACGGTGACGTACGCCCGGAGATGGGTGTCATCAGCGTCCTCGCTGATGGTCAACCCCTCCGCAGCCGAGAGGACGCCCAGGCCCTCGTCGGTGCTTGCCGGCGAGACGTCGACCGGCTCGAAGCGGTCGTCAGGCTGGTCGTCGCTGGTGTCCGTCGCCGAGTCGTCGAGCACCTCGGCGTCGTCGGTCGTCTCTGTGGGCGGGTCGTCATCGTCGTCGCCGTCGAATTCGGTGAAATCCCCGAGGTCGGACATACACGGGTCAACGGCGGGTGAGAACTAAGTATTTCGGCCGCTGTCTCGACCCGACCGGGTCGCGTCTGAAGGCAGGGGAAAGGTCGTCGTGAATCGACGCGGCAGTCCCAGGAGATATCGATCCAGTTCGCTCGTGTCGAAGGCTGTCGTCGCCGTCACTTCTCGGCCGTCCGTCTCGACAGAAACACTGTCGACACGATAGTCTTCGAGTGCACGACGAACCGTCGTGACCGTCTCGTCGCCGGGGACGCTGTCGAGTCGGGCGACGAGCGTGAACGAGGTCCGGTCGCCCTCGACTGCGAGCGACTCCCCGATGGCATGCGTCTCGTTCGGGAGTGGAGCCGAGAGGTCCCTCGGACTGTCGAAACTCTGGACGCGGATCGAAGTCCCGTTACCGAGCGTATCTAGCATCGCACTGAAGTCGTCGTCTGTCGAGACAGCGCGGTCGGTCTCGCCACGAAACGTGTCGATCACGGTCTCGGCATTCGCACGGTCAGGCACGCCCCGGACGATGGCGTTCGAGCCGAGAGCCCAGATGCGAGCAGATCTGGTGACCAGCTCGTACTCCTGGTAGGTGCCTGCCCGTTCGTAAAACTGTGTGTCGGCCATCTCCTCGGCCATGGCCGAAGGATCGAACGAGCCGTGGACGACAGTTGCCGGCAACACGTACGTGACGCCTGACGCGTCCGAGAGCGACGCACTATTCAGTTGATCGATCACTGGAACGATTCCCGTGGCGTACTGCTCGTACTCGAACGAGAGTTCGGATTCGTTGGTGCGTGCGTCATCGAGGCCCAGATACTTCGCGTTGATCGACCCCTCGTGCGGGAACGCTCCCCGACGCGGAATCCACGATCCCGAGGGGTGCGACCCGTCCGACGAGGCGCCATTCCCACCGCTACTCACACACCCACTCAACCCGCCCATTGCCGCCATCCCACCGACCCCAGCGGCTCCGAGGAATCGCCGCCGGGACCACGACTGTCGTGACATACAGACGGAATATCGGAGCCCCTATTTGGGTATTTCCCTTCGAACGGGCCAGGCCGCTTCCCAAACAGACACCAAGGAGGCCTCCGAAGGGGGAGACGATGACCGCGTGGTTCCGCGTCATGACGTACAACGTCCGGTATGACAACCCGGACGACGGCGAACACCGCTGGGAGTACCGCCGCGAGGCGGTCGCGAACACGATCCGGTTTCGCGAACCGGCGCTACTGGGCCTGCAGGAGCCGCTTGGCCACCAACTCGACTACCTCAAGCGCCACCTCCCCGACTACGAGTGGGTCGGCCGCCCTCGCGTCGACGGGGATGAAGAAGGCGAATACTCGCCGATCGGCTTCGACGAGAAACGGTTCGCTCTCGAAGAGACCGACACCTTCTGGCTCTCCGAAACCCCGGAGGAGCCCGGCAGCATCGGCTGGGACGCCCGCCACCCCCGGATCGTCACCTGGGCGCGCCTGCGCGACCGCCGCAGCGACGACACCTTCGTCCACGCCAACACCCACTTCTCCCACGACGGTCCCGAAGCGCGGCGCGAAAGCGCGCGCCTCCTTCGCCAGCGGTTGGACGAGATCACCGACGACGACCCGGCGCTCGTCACGGGCGACTTCAACTGCGTCGCCGGTGAACCACCACACGACACGATCGTTGACCCCGACGCGGGCGAACGGACATTCCAGAACGCCCGCGAGCTCTCCGAACATGGCCACTACGGCCCGCCCACGTCGGTCACTGACTTCGAGCACCTCGTCCCCAATCGCAAAATCGACCACGTCTTCGTCGCCGAAGACCTCGAGGTTCGCCAGCACGGCGTCTGTACCGATCTCTACGCGGAGGATCGCTATCCATCCGACCACTTCCCCGTTCTCGGGCAAGTCAGAATCGAGTGATCGACCGACGATCCGCAAGCGCTCCGGCGGCTTTTTGCCACTTGCCACCGTATCGTGTGATATGTTACTCATCCGCGGGACCGCCGGTGGGACGGCCCTGACGGGCACGCTATACGAGCCCGGCGACGAGCCGCCGAACTACCGAGGGGCCCCCGACGAGGGGGCGCCGTACGTGTGGGTCTGTGATTCGTTCTACGAAGTCGAGAGCGGCGGCCAACTCCAGAAAGTCGGCGATCGTGAGATCAACGTCGCCTTCGAGTCACCGAGTCCGCGCGGCTTCGAGACGCGAGAGCGAGCGATGGAGGCCGCGAAAGAACACGTCCGCACGCAGTTTCAGCGCGTCAGCGTCGACGCCTCGACCGTCGCGATCGAAGTCGTCGAAGACGCCGAGTAGCGATCCGTTCGGTCGACTCGGTGAGTCAGGCGATACGTCGTCACTCGATCAGGAGGTACATCGCGACGAGCACGCCCGCAAGGACGGCTAGCGACCCCAGCAGGACCACCGTGTTGTCGATGACCACCGCACCGATGACGGCCAGCAGGAGCGCGGCCGCGCCGAGCGCGAGCACGAGCACGTCCGGACCGAGCGGGAGGTCATTCGAACGCCCCATCTGCGTCGTCTGGGTCGGGCGCTCGCGCGGCTGTGGTTTCGAGAGTGACTCGTCGACGGCGACGGGGTTGGCTTCCTCCGGTGGTTCTTCGAGGACGACGTCGACGTAGCGGGTCGTCGCGCCGTAAGCGGTGACGACTTTGAGTTTGCCCCGGGCTGGCGGCGAACCGACGACGTCGACGGTGACGCTGCGGGTCGAGTTGGCCTCGACGTGGTGGTTGTTCGCGTCGAGCCGTGCCACCTCAGAGAGCGCGTCGTCGAGGTGGAGGTGCACGTGGACGGACTCGCCGTGGTTCTGGAGACGGATCTCGAAAGAGTCGGTCGTCTCGAACTCGTTGGGAACCTCCAGCCCGTGAAGCTCCTCGCGATTGACGTGCACCGGCAGCGTGTCTGGCACGACTGGCTGTGCGCAGGCACAGTAGAAAAAGGTTCAGGCCCGAATGGCGGCGCCCATCTCACGCCGGCGACTCTTCGCGCATGTCCGGCGGCAGGAGGTTCGGGATGCCGTCCTCGATGGGATAGACCTCGCCACACTCGGTGCA
>ENA-ORDC01000177-ORDC01000177.1-marine-metagenome-genome-assembly--contig:-NODE-177-length-69731-cov-8.621127_pt1 | contig 69731 bp, 69 predicted proteins | sample MGYA00237783_ERZ508515 | MGnify/ENA primary metagenome ERZ508515 (study PRJEB26186, sample SAMN06268792) | marine metagenome | isolation source: Eden Landing Ponds, San Francisco, CA, USA | place...
CCACAGACCGCGCGATACGGGCAGGCGCCACACTTCCCGCGTAATCGGTCCCGGTCCCTGAGCGACTCGAAGAGGTCGCTGTTCCGGTAGACGTCGACGACGTCCTCGTCGGGGACGGTGCCCGCCGACTCTGGCAAAAAGCCCGAAGGATAGACCTCACCGGTGTGGCTGACGAACGCGAAGCCGTCACCGGCGATGACGCCCGTCCCGCGAGCGCCGCCTGGGGGACCCGCGTCGGGACCCTCCTCCCCGGTCGCTCGTTGCTGGCGCACCCGCCGGTAGTGGGGTGCCTCGGTCGTCTTGAGGCCGAACGACGACTCGTCGGCGACCTCGGCGAGCCACTCCATGACCCTGTCTGCCCGCTCGGGTGCGATCCCGTCGAGGACGGCTCCGCGCCCGACGGGAACGAGGAAGAAGACACTCCAGAGCACCGCACCCAGTTCGGCGACGCGCTCCCTGATCGCCGGCAACTCCTCGACGGTCCGGGCACAGACGGTCGTGTTGATCTGGAGCGGGACCCCTGCTTCCTGGGCGGCCTCGGCGGCGCGCATCGTCGATGTGAAGCTTCCCGCTTCCCCGCGGAAGGCGTCGTGTGATTCGGCGTCACCGCCGTCGAGGCTCAGCGCCATCCGCTTGAGCCCGGCGTCGGCGAGATCCTCGATCGCCTCGCGGTCGAGGTTCTCGGTCCCGCTGGGGGTCAACGACACCAGCAACCCCTGGTCGGTGCCGTAGTCGACGAGGTCGACCAAGTCGGGGCGTTTCATCGGGTCGCCACCCGAGAAGACGACGAGTTGCCGGTCGCCGAAGCCGGTGACCTGGTCGAGCAGTGCTTTCGCCTCGGCGGTCGTGAGTTCGTCGGGGTGGCGCGCCGGCTGGGCATCCGCCCGGCAGTGTTCGCAGGTCAGGTCACAGGCCTGGGTGACCTCCCAGATGAAGGCGATCGGCCGCTCGCTGGTGTCGACCGACGGAGGCATCAGGCCCACCTCCAGGACGCCTGGCGTCGGTCGTCGAGTTCGGGTGATTGCATCGTCGTCGGGTAAGCCGCCGGACTACTAAGGTCGGTAGCGGCGTTCCCAGGGACTGAAAATCCGCGAGACGGCTTTTTCCCTTCGGGCGAACGAACCAGCTATGACAGCGCCAGACGGGGGGACCGGATCCTCGGGCGGCCCCGAGTTCGAACGCGTCGACGAGCCACGGGCCGAGGAAACCCGCGAGTGGGAGTTGTTCGTCCGCGAGTCCAGCGAGGAGTCGCTGCGCCACGCCGGGAGCGTCAGTGCACCGAGCGCGGCTATCGCCCGCGAGCAAGCGACGACACTCTTCGGTTTCGCCGCCGAGACGCTCTGGCTCTGCCCCGCCGACGAGACCGTCCGCCTCGTCGCCGAGGACGTCGCGCTGGGCGACCGCGCCGAGGAGTACGAGGAGACCGATCCGAAGGTTCGCTCCGGGGCCGCTTCCGACGGGAGGACAGAGCCGTGATCTCGGTGAGTAAACTCCTCTGTGGGCTCGACGCCGAGGGCGACGGGTTGCGGTACGACGCGGGCGAGGAGTCCTCGAAGCCACAGATCCGCGAACGCAAACAGCGTCGACCGGTCGTCGTCTGGAACTGCACCAAGCAGTGTAACCTCTACTGCGAGCACTGCTACGCCGCTGCCGAGACCGAACCCGCACCGGGAGAACTGTCGACGGCTGAGGGCAAGCGCTTCCTCGACGACCTCACCGAGTTCGGCGCGCCGGTCGTCCTCTTTTCCGGTGGGGAACCGCTCGCCCGTTCGGACCTGGTCGAACTCGTCGACCACGCCAGCGACGCGGGGCTCAGGCCGGTGCTCTCGACGAACGGGACGCTGCTGACCGAGGAACGGGCCCGGAAGCTGCGCGATGCGGGGCTGCAGTACGTGGGCGTCTCCGTCGACGGACTCCGCGAGCGCAACGACGCGTTCCGCGGGCAAGAGGGCGCTTTCGACCAGGCGCTGGCGGGCATCGAGGCCTCGCAGTCGGTCGGGCTCAAGACCGGGCTCCGGTACACGATCACTCGCCACAACGCCGACGACCTGGAAGCCGTCGTCGACCTGCTGGCCGACCGCGGGGTCGACCGCTTCTGTTTCTACCACCTCGACTACGGCGGTCGGGGTGCCGACATCCAGGACGTCGACCTCTCGCCCGAGCAGCGCCGCGAGGCCGTCGGTCGGGTCTGTGAGTTGACCCGCGAGTACCACGACCGTGGTCACGAGATAGAGACGCTGCTGGTCGGGAACTACGCCGACGCCGCATATCTCGTCGAGTACGCCCGCCGGGAACTCGGTACGGAGCAGGCCGACCGTGTCCTCGCGTACCTGCGTCGCAACGGCGGCGACCCGACCGGTGAGCGCGTCGCCGACGTCGACTACCAGGGTAACGTCCACCTCACCCAGTTCTGGCAGGGCTACGCGCTGGGCAACGTCCGCGACCGTCCCTTCGGGGAGATCTGGACAGACGAGTCCAACCCACTGCTCCGTGCCCTCCGCGAGCGGGAGGAACACCTGACCGGTCGCTGCGGGGCCTGCGAGTATCAGGATATCTGTCGCGGGGCGTCCCGACTCCGTGCCATCGCGGCCAGCGAGGACCCGTTCGCGCCCGACCCACAGTGTTACCTGACCGACGCGGAACGGGGCCTGGCCGAGGAATCGACGGGAGCGACCGGCGCTGCGGACTGACCGGCGGGGAACCGCCAGTTGGCGGTAAACCACTATCCGCGATAGCAAACTCTCCCAGCGGAGAGTCGAGGCTCCGAGGGCCGATCGGTGATTCGCCGTCGAGTTCTCACTGCACGGGCCGAAACGGCGGGGTCGGCCACTGACAGTGAGAGGGATCGTGGCCCGCACAGTGGTCGTGACGGGCAGCCGGAGTCACTCGCTGTGGGTCAGCTAGCCCCCGACTCGAGTCCGAGGACCTCCGCACCGGGGACCTCTCGGGCAGCGAGTCGCTGGCCGCCGTACGTGAGCACCAGCACGACTGCGAGAGCGACGACCGGGATCGCACCAGTCAGTTCCGACAGAAGGGTCAACCACGAGTCGGGCACGCCGCCGGGCGCCATCGCAGCGGTGTCGGCCGGGTGGAAGACACCCATCCCGTTGATGCCTGCGTGAAAGACCGCGACGGCCAGAACGCTCCCGCCGGTGCTGTTGTACATCCACGTCCAGAGGACCGACCCCGCGAGGATGGACACGAGCCAGAGCAGTTGCTGGGAGAGGGGCCACCCGCCGTGGGTCGTGGTGGGATTGAGAAAGAGCGGGAGGTGCCAGCCGGCCCACGCGAACCCGACCAGCACGCTGGAGGCGAGCGCGCTGTATCGCTCCTGGAGGAGCGGCAGCATGAACCCCCGCCAGCCGAGGTCTTCCTGTCCGCCGCCCCAGACGGTCCCCCACGCCAGGACAAAGAGGTACACGCCCGGGAACGGGAGCGCACTCGCGTCGACCGGCCCTCCGAACGCGACGAACAGAGCGACCCCCGCGGACAGGATCACGAACGGCAACCCGAGTGCCGCCAGCCACCATCTGCGGCCGACGCGCCAGCGGAAGAACTGCCCGACCCACTTCCGGAGGTCGCCACCGCTCGCCCAGAGAACCACAGCCGCCCCGACCGGCGGTCCGAACCCGCCGAACCCGATGAGAATCGAGTGTGTCCAGGACGCTTCCATGCCGCTGGCCAGCAGTGCACCCTGGATGGTCCAGGTGAACGCGTACGTGATCGCCAGGAACGCGCCGATCCGGTGGCGGTCGATCCACAACCCCACCGTCGAGTCGTGAGTGACGTCACTCGCCATCGGTCGCGAACACTCCCGAGAGAGACCGATAGAACGGATCGACTGTCTGCTGCACATCCGAAGTGCGTCCACTGCCCGGATATATTTTGTTGCGATATACACAGTTCCCAGCTACGTCACGCGGCAGGTATCGAGTGGTGCCTCGATCCGGGTCACGAGCGAGCGCTGAGCCGGGTCCGTGGAATCCAGGGAATAGTTTCACTCCACACACGGGCACCAGTGTATTCAGGGGGCAGTCCTAAGCGCCTCTCGATGGACTATCGCCCGGCCGTCTTCGTCGCCGTGCTCGTCGTGCTCGCCGGGTGTGGTGCCGTCCCCTTTGGCGGCGAGTCGCCCGCGACGCCCAGTGAGACGCTGACGCCCGTCCCGGTCCCGGCGACGACCGACCAGTCTGGGACGGCCACCCCGAGCGACAGGCCCCCCGGTGTCGACGGGGGCCAAATCGACGTCGCCAGACTGCGCGCGGCCCACGAGGCGGCGCTCACCTGGGACTCCTACACGTGGGCCCTGGATTACGACGTCCGTGAGCAGTCCCAGTCAGAAGCGGTGTTCGACGAGGGCTTCCAGCGACGGGTGTTCGTCGAACGCGACCGGTTCCTGGTCGAACAGGTCGAGGACGGCAGGTCACTCGAACAGACGCTGTTCGTCGACGATTCGGGGGGCTACCTGCAGGTCGTTCGGGACAACGAAACCGATCGCGACGCTATCCGTGACCCGGGCGAACTCGCCGACTACGAGCTGGGCGGGCAACTTATCGAGCGGTTCCTCACCGGGACGAGTCCGGACGTGACCCGCATCCAGCGGGACGGACAGACCTACTACCGCCTCTACGACGAGAGCGACGTACCCCCGACGCTCGAACGACTCGCGACAGCCATCCAGAACTACCGCGTGACCGCCTACGTCACCCCGGGGGGGTTCGTCCGGTCGATGGTCGTCCGCTACGAACGCACGTGGGACTCCGGTGGCGAAGCCGTCTCGATCCGCTTCGACTACTCGGCGGTCGGAGAGACGACCGTCGAGACCCCCGAGTGGGTCTCCGGGCTCTCCGTCCCGACGCCGACCGCGACCCCGGGCGTGACGACTGTCGAACCCGAGTCACCGACCGGCACGGCGGTCGGGACGACGACAGCGAACGGCACCACGACAGCGACCGAGACAGGGACATCCACTCCCCCGCGGACCGCGACCCCCGCGAACGTGTCCGGCTGAGGTCTGCGTGTTGGGGACAAGTGAAGAGTGATCGATCGCGGTGGCGCGCGCCGTCGAGGGGTGCGAGGCGCTCCGCGCCTCGATGCGAACGGGGAGGAGGCCCGTGAGCGAGCGCCCCGAGGGCTTTCATCCCACGATCACGAGTGCGGTGCTGTCTGCGGCCAGTATTTCTTTCAGAAAACATGCTACGAAACCAACGGAGAAGTGCGCACCCACGAGTGAACGAAAGACACGACGTCGAACACCTGGACCGATCCCGAACCGTCAGTCGTCGAGCCAACTCGGGTTCGGGCGGGGTGGACTGAAGATGTCGATGGCGTACATCGTCTCGTCGCCGAAGTTCACGGCGGCGTGGGGTTCCTCGCTCTCGATGAAGTAGGACTCGCCGGCGTCGACGTCGACCTCCTCGTCGTCCTCGAAGAGAAACGTCTGGGTACCCTCGTAGACGAACCCCAGTTGTTCGTGGTGGTGGTCGTGCATCGGCACCTCGCCGCCTGGCTCCATCCGCAGGTGCTGGATGCTCATGCGCTCGCCGATGGCCAGTTGCGTGAGGAAGACGCCTTCCGAGACTTCGACCGTCTCGTTTCCGTCCGGTGTTGCTTTCTCCATAGCTACCGACACGGCGGAGAGGGGCAAAACGGTTGGCCACGCGGCGAACGGCGACGGAGCCCATCACCTGACAAACAGTCTCCCCGCGGATCCGAACGCGTAACTCGCCGCACACCGAAGCCCCTCGTATGCCGGGACCGCTGGAAGCCCTGGGTGGACAGCCGGTCGGCCTCGGGGTGTTTTTCGCCATCGGCCTGCTCGGTGGCGCCCACTGCCTGGGGATGTGTGGCCCGCTCGTGACGACCTACGCGACGCGGATGACCACTGGGAGCGACGACGGGCGGCCGACCGCCACCGACGGGTCGGGCGCGACCACTGGAGCGGCCGCCCACGACAAGCGTCTCCACTGGCGCGAAGTCCGCCAGCACGGGCTGTTCAACCTCGGGCGAACAGTGTCCTACGCCACGATGGGCGCGCTGCTCGGCGGTCTCGGGGCGCTCCTGTACGACGCCGCGGCGCTGGTCGCCGTCGCCGACGCCGTCCGGGCGGTCACGGGCGTCCTCGTCGGGGCCTTCATCCTCGCGACGGGTATCCGATACCTGCTGGGCGAGACGGGCGGTGGTCCGGGCGGTATCGAGTCGCTTCCGGGGGCCGCGGGGTTGTTCGACCGGGTCTCGGGTGCGCTGCTGGCGCGCGTCGACACCTGGGTCAAGGGGCCGCGGATCGTCGCACTCGGTGCGGTCCACGCGGTGTTGCCCTGTCCGCTGCTCTTCCCGGCGTACCTCTACGCGTTCGCTCGCGGGTCACCCGTCGAGGGCGCGCTCGCACTCGGCGTGCTGGGACTGGGCACGTTCCCGACGCTGTTCGCGCTCGGAACGCTCTGGACGGAGATCTCTGCTCGCACACGGGTCCGCCTGCATCGCGTCCTCGGGGCGCTCTTTCTGGTACTCGGGCTGGTCGCGCTCACACATGGCCTGCGACTGGCCGGGCTCCCCGTCCCGAAGATCCCGCTGCCGGTGTACCAGCCCCTCTCGTGACCTCGACGGTGGATCACACCCAGGAGTCGCCAGCCGAGATCACTCGGTGTAGGGCTCTTCGATGTCGGCGTCACCGCCGATCAGTCGGGTGAACCGGCGCGTGACGAAATCGAAGAGCGTGACGACCGGCCCGAGCAGGCGTTCGACGACGGCGATGGGGCGGGCGACCCGGAGACTCCAGGCCCGGGCGTGACCCAGCCCGTAGGATTTCGGGACGATCTCGCCGAAGACGAGCACGAGCGTCGCGGCCAGGACCGTCGCGACCGCCACCGACGGCCCAGGTTCGAGATAGCGGGCGACCAGTAACGTCACGATGCTCGATATCGCCACGTTGACGAGGTTGTTCCCCACGAGGAGCGTCACGAGCAACCGGTGGGGGTCGGTCCGCAGGTCGGCCAGTGTCGCCGCGGCGCGACCGTCACCGGACGTGCCCGGTTCGCCGTCGCTCGCGGTGGCGTCGCCCGAGGCACTCGCGTCCTCGTTCGAGGCGGTGGGCAGTGAGAATATGGCCGACTCGCTGCTAGAGAAGAAGGCGCTACACCCGACGAGCACGGCCAGAACGGCGATCCACGGACCGACCGACAGAAGCAGACTCATACCGACAACTGGGGCGACCGGCGTATCAAACCCCGGTGAGCCCGGCGAACTGGCCCGGGTTAGCCCTGGACGGGCACGCGACCGACCCGGACCTCGCGGTCGACGAGCACCTGTTCGCCGTCGTCGAACTCGACGGCGGTCACCGCGAGCGTGCTGGGTCGGTCACCGGCGGGGAGGTCCCACTGCGCGGAGACGGTGGCGCTCTGGCCGGGGTTGACGCGGCCGGTCGTCGCCGACCCCTCGATTTGCCGGCCGCCGTCGGTCGTCACCGCCCCCAGCCGAAGTTCGTAGGGCAGGTCGCCCGTGTTGTCGACCTGGACAGTGGCCGTGAGCGTCCAGCCACCACTGTCGGAGCGCAACGTGACCGTCGAGACGCGTTCGGTGCGGTCGGTGTCGGGCAGCAGTTCCTGACCTTCGGAGACGCCGGCGACGGGCGTCGGCGTGGGCGAGGGACCGGCCGCAGGTGTTCCACCCGGGCCGAAGTACGATCCGACAAGTCCGACGAGTGTGAGCCCCTCGACGATCAATGGGACCGCGAAGGCGATGACGAGCACCCACATGATGAGTCGGCGGCGGTCGTCGCTCTCCTCGTCGGTTGCCGCGGCGTCGTCACTCTCGGGCGTGCCGCCGTCCGTGAGGAGCGGTGGCCGGGCAGCCGATCGGTTGGCGTCGGTGCCGCTTTCAGTGCCAGCGTCGGTGTCGGTGTTGCCGTCGCTGGTCTCGGACGCGAAACGGGAAACGAAAGACTCCCGCATGTCAGGCCGGCACGGGCGAACTCCCGGGAGCGAGGATCCCGTCGGAGAGCATGTCGAACAGGGGGAGCGAGTACGCCAGCGCGATCAGCACGACGGCGATGACGAGCCAGAGCTTGAGGTTGTCGAGGACTCGCGGGCTGTGTTCGGCCCCGGAGAGCGGCTCGGGGAGGTGCCCGTTGACCTCGAGTTGACCGCCGCGTCGACCCAGCCAGGTCGTCGCCATCACGTAGAGGAACAACAGCAGTGAGACGGTCAGGAGCGTCCCACCGATGGCGATCTGCCAGCGCATCTCGGTGTAGCCGCCGATGATACCCTGGAAACTCTCGCTGACGATGTTGAACTCGGGTTCCGCCGTCCGTCGCGGGACGCCCGCGAGTCCCGCCCGATGCATCGCGTTGGACATCAGGACCATCCCGACGAACCAGATGAACGGCTGGAGCGCCGCGATAGTGCGGTGTTTGAGCCGCTTCCCGGTGACCTGAGGTACCAGCCAGTAGGAGACGGCCATCGCGGTCAGCGCGAACGCGGTCCCCACGGTGAGGTGGAAGTGACCGGGCACCCACAGCGTGTTGTGGATGAGGTAGTTGATGTTCATCCCGGCGTTTATCATGCCGGAGAAGCCGCCGGCCGCGAACAACAGCCCCGCGAGGGCCGACCCCGAGAACGCGGGGTTCTCCCACGGCAGGTCTTTGAGCCACGTCAGTCGGCTGGTCACACCGCGCTGTCGGGCGGCGTGTTCGAGGCTCGCGACGACGGTAAAGGCCGTCAGCAGACTCGGCAACAGCAGCATCATCGTGTTCGTCATGGCGATCATCTTGAAGCCCTCGGGGATCCCGGGGTCGACGTACTGGTGGTGGAACCCGACCGGCGTCGACAGGATGACGAAGAGGACGAACACGACGCGGGCCAGCGGGTCGGAGAACAGGCGCCCACCGGCGAGTTTCGGCAGGACGGTGTACCAGACCAGGTACGCCGGCAACAGCCAGAAGTAGACCACCGGGTGCCCGAAGTACCAGAACAGCGTCCGCATCGTCAGCGGGTCGACCTGGGAGATGAACCCGAGCGACCACGGGATGAGGAAAGCGACCACCTCGACGGCGACGCCGACCGAGGAGACGTACCACATGATGAAGGTCGTCAGGACCATGAACGTCTGCAGCGGGATGCGCTCGCCGGCGTTGTCCTTGCGCCAGTCCCAGTAGGTGAGGAAGTAGTTCGCGCCAGCGATCCAGGAGCCGACGATGATGAGCGCCGCGCCGATGTAGAACAGCGGACTGGCCTGCAACGGTGGGTAGAACGTAAACAGGACGGCCGCGCTCATGTCGATCGGCGTGAGCCCGGCGAGGATGGGGACTGCGGCCATGACCGTCCCGACGAACATCAGCCCGACGGCGACCCACGAGAGGCGGGTGCTGTACAGCGAGCGTTCGAGACTGCGCGTGACCGCCCAGATGAAGATACCGACGATGAAAAACGTCGTGAACACGAGCACCAGCATCACGCCGTGTGCCGTCAGGACCGAGTAGTAGTCACCCGAGCTGATGAGCCCGCGGTAGATACCGGTGCGGTGGAGTGCCTGTACCAGCCCGAAGACGCCACCGACCCCCAGCGCGCCGAAGGCGACGAGGAAACAGAAGCGAACGAGCTGTGCGGCGCCCGGATAGCGTTCGAGGTAGGCGAGTCGGTCAGCAGCGTCGACGCTCGTCGCCGTGCCGGTCTCTGTGCTCCCAGTCTCGTCAGCGGTCGGCGTGCTCATGCGTTACCCTCCGTGCCGTTGTACTCGGACTGCGGGACGATGCGTACCTGGCCCTCCATGGTGTGGTGGCCGGACCCGCAGTACTCGTGACAGATGATGCCGTAGCTGCCGGTGTCGTCGAACTCGGTCGTCACCGTCGCGACCTGCCCGGGGATGACCATCGTGTTGAGGTTCGTCCCCGCGAGGTTGAACCCGTGGACGACGTCGGCACTCGTGATGTGGAACGTGACCGTGCTATCGGCCGGGAGCACGATGGGGTCCTGGGTTCCGGGCTGGAAGAGGAACTGCCGGGCGACGACGTACACCTCGTACTCGTTTTCCCCGACCTGCCGGACACCGGGGTCGGCGAACTCGGTGTCGCCGAGGTTGCTGGCGTCGATCGTCCCACCTTCGTCGTCGACCATCTGAATGCCTTGGTTTACCGAACCGTACGTGATGGTGCCGATAAACGAGACGATCAGCACCAGCGCGAGCGCGAGCCAGAGTTTCTCGAATCTGTGAACTTCCATGATATCACCCGATCACCGTGGGACCGTTGTTGAGGAACTCGACGAAGTACATGAACACCCACATGACGACGAGAATGCCCAGATACACCAGTACCATCGAGAGAGTCCCCGTGGGGTCGAACTCGTCGTGGCCGACTTCCTCGGTCGGCTCTTCGACTGTCGCTTCTGTGACCTGCTGGGGTTCGGCGCCGACTGGCAGTCGCCGGTTGATCCGCCAGCCGACGAGTATCGGCGAGGCCAGCGCACCGAACAGCACCGCCGCGAAGACGGCGAGGCCGGTGGTCGTCCCCGGTGGCCGGGTGACCGGTTCACCACCACCACCGCCGCCACCACCGTCACCGGTGCTGACGACGACCGCGCCTTTCATCCCGAGCGTCTCGTGGGGCACACAGACGTACCGGTATGTCCCTTCGCTCTCGAAGGTGTACTCGTAAGTGTACCCGGCTTCCGAGACGTAGTCTTCCCCGCTGGAGAAGGTACCGTCCTCGGCGACGACGTTGTGACCCCCGCCCGCGCCGGTCCACTCCCAGACGACGGTCGTCCCCGGTGAGATCCGCACGGCAGCCGGCCCGAACCCGAACGCGCCGCCGTTGGCCTGGACGCCGACCTCGACGGTGACTTCGTCCTGGCCCGTCATGTCGACGACGCCGTCGAAGTTACTCACGTTGTCGAACCAGCCGCCGAACTCGCCACCGGACTGGGCCGCGACCGCGCCGGCGCCCCCGGCGAGGGCGGCACCGCCCGCTAGTCCCGCCGCCGACCGGAGCGCCGTCCGTCTCGTGACCTGTCGGTCGGCGTCTCCGTTCGCGGGTACGTCCTCCGCGTCAGTCCTCATAGGTCCCCCCTGTGACTCGTAGTTGGCGCGCGTTATTCTCTCGATTCGTCGCTGTCGACAGCGGCATGCCCCATCTCGCGGTGTGCGTCACGGGTACCCCGCCACGATCGCCGGTTCGCGGCCACGACGTCTCCGCCGCGGCCCGCGCTGTTGACCCGAGCTTCATGTGTGCGTCGTTTGCTCACCCAGGCATAAGAAGGCATACGAATTCCCGGGCAGTGAAAACACGCCCCTATTTTATGAAGCGGTCGCTATTACGACGCAGGCATGTCACCGACACGAACACAGCTGGTCGTCGCCGCACTCGCCGCGCTGCCACTGGTCCCGGTCGCAGTCTACATCGCAGACCGGTCGACGGCCTACGTCGCCCTGTCGCTGGTGAGCGTCCTCGTCGTGGCTGTGAGTCTCTACCTGATGTTCGGTCCCTCGGGGGGTACCGACACTACTCCGGCCTGACGGATGGCCTCCGACCCTTCGGAGGCGGACGCGAACGCGCGTGACGGCGTCGACTCCGCCGCGGCGCGGGGCAGTGACCTGTCCGACGGCGCCGCCGGCGACCCCGACGCGGGCTGTCGCCTCTGTGACCTCCCCGTCGGTCCCGACCCCGTCACAGGCCCCGACGTGGCCGGTGAGTTCTGCTGTCAGGGGTGTCTCTCCGTCGCCGAGCGACTGGAAGCGGTCGACGACGGGCCAGCCGGCGAAGACGCGACTGGCCAGGCCCCCATCTCGACAGACCGACTGGACGACGGACCGGACGCGGCGACGGTCGACGGTGCAGACGCCTTCCTCGCGGTCGAGGGGATGCACTGTGCGACCTGCGAGTCGTTCCTCGAGGCGCGGGCGACCGACCACGAAGGGGTGCGTGCGGCCGAGGGGAGTTACGCGGCCGACCTCCTGCGGGTAGTGTACGACCCGGAGGCGGTCGACGAGTCGACGCTCGCGGGCGTCGTCAGCGGTGCCGGCTACGAGGCGCGACTCGTCGAAGACGCCGAAGACGCCGACCCCGGCCACACCCAGGAAGAGACCGTCGGACGCCTCGTCGTCGGCGGCTTCTTCGGGATGATGACCATGCTGTGGTACGTCCTCTTTCTCTACCCGGTCTACCTCGGCGTCGACCCCGCGGCGCTCCCGATCGACCTCGGGGGTTCGGCGGGTGCCTACCTCCTCTGGAACGTCTGGCTCATGTCGACTGTCGTGCTCGCCTACACCGGCTACCCGATACTGCGAGGTGCCTACGTCAGCCTCCGCGCGGGCGAACCGAACATGGATTTGCTGGTGGCGCTCGCGGCCGTGACCGCCTGGACCTACAGCACGGTGGCGCTCGTGGTCGGTCACACGGAGGTGTACTTCGACGTCTCGGTCGTCGTCGTCCTCGCGGTCACGGTGGGCGGGTACTACGAGCGCCGCGTCAAGAACCGCGCCACCGAGCGACTGACCGACCTGACGACCGACCGCGTCGGGACCGCGCGCCGGCGCACCGGCGGGGATCTGGACGGGTCCGTCCGAGCCGTCGAGGACGGGGGCGCCCCCGCGGTCGAAGAAGTGCCCGTCGAGGACGTCGCTGCCGGCGACGAACTGGTCGTCAGGCCGGGCGAGCGCATCCCACTCGACGGGACGGTGACCGAGGGGAGCGCGGCCGTCGACGAGGCACTCGTCACCGGGGAGTCCCTGCCCGTCAGCAAAGAGCCGGGTGACGAGGTCGTCGGCGGGAGCGAGGTGACCGACGGCGGTCTCCTCGTCCGCGTCGACGAGGGCGAGGCCAATACGCTGGACCGGATCGCACACCACCTCTGGACGGTCCAGAGCGGTCGGCGCGGGGTCCAGCGACTCGCCGACCGCCTCGCGACGATATTCGTCCCGGTAGTCGTGACGCTGGCCCTCCTCGCGACTGTCGTCCACGTGGGCCTCGGGTCGGCGCCGACCGCCGCGCTCCTGACCGGACTCGCGGTGCTGGTCGTCTCCTGTCCCTGTGCCCTGGGGCTGGCGACGCCGCTGTCGGTCGCGGCGGGCGTCTCCGCGGCGCTCGAACGGGGGATCGTCGTGACCGACGAGTCGCTGTTCGAACGGGCCACCGAGGCCGACGTCGTCGCCTTCGACAAGACGGGAACGCTGACCACGGGCGACCTGACGCTGGTCGAACGTCCCGACGGCGACCTGCTCGCCGACGCCGGGGCGGTCGAGGCCTTCGCCGACCACCCGCTGGCCAGGGCAATCGTCGACGCCGCGAACGAAGCGGCGTCGGCCGGATCGGACGCACCCAGGGGCGCCCCGGCGGACCGCGAAGTAACGGACGTCGAACAGCACCCCGGACGGGGGATCGGGGCGACCGTCGACGGGCGGGCGGTCCTCGTGGGGCGGCCCGACCTGTTCGACGAACGCGGCTGGACAGTCCCGGACGAGTTGCGAGTGCGCTTCGAGCGCGCACGCGAGGAGGCGAAAGTCGCCGCGCTCGCGGGGCGAGACGGGACCGCGGAGGGGCTCGTCGCCGCGGCCGACACCCCCCGCGAGGGCTGGGAGCGCGTCGTCGCGGACCTGGGGACCGACCGGGAGATCGTCGTGATCACCGGCGACGAGGGAGCGGCCGCCGAGCGCTTCCGCGAGCACGCGGCCGTCGACGAGGTGTTCGCGGGAGTCCCGCCAGAGGGCAAAGGAGAACTCGTCGAGCGCCTCCGCTCCCGGGGCACCGTCGCGATGGTCGGCGACGGGAGCAACGACGCACCGGCGCTCGCGGCGGCAGACGTCGGGATCGCGCTGGCCGACGGGGCTGCGCTGGCCGCGGAGGCCGCCGACGCCGTCGTCACGACGGGCGAGTTAGACGCCGTCCCGACCGTCTTCGACGTGACCCGGGCGACGCGGGCACGCATCAGGCAGAACGTCGGCTGGGCGCTGTGTTACAACGCCGTCGCGGTGCCTACCGCCGCGCTGGGCCTGTTGAACCCGCTGGTCGCCGCCGTCGCGATGGCCGGGAGCAGCCTCCTCGTCGTCGGAAACGCCTCGCGCTCGGTGCTCGAAGAGTGAGCTGCGCCGCTCCCGTACGGTCGGTTGTGAGTCATTTCCGGATTTCGCCGGACCACCCGGCGAAATACCGGTACATCGTTACAACCGACCGTATCAGTCGAAACCTGCGAGTACCCGACCGGACCGAGTCGCTTTTCTCCCTCGTCCGGTAAGGGGCCAGCGTGTACGCGGTCGAACTGCACTCTCACTCGGCGGCGTCCTACGACGGTCGTGACTCGGTCGAGCGGTTGCTCGCCCGGGCGAGCGAACTGGGTCTCGACGCCCTGGCAGTGACCGACCACGACGAGATCACGGCGAGTCTTCAGGCCGTCGAACGCGCCACCGAGTACGACCTCGTGGGGATCCCGGGGATGGAAATATCGAGTGCTGCAGGGCACGTCCTCGGCCTCGACATCACCGAACCGGTCGAGCCCGGGCTCTCCTTCCGGGAGACGCTCGCTCGCATCCACGAACAGGGCGGTATCGCCGTCGTCCCTCACCCCTATCAGGAGATGCGAAGCGGCGTCATGGACAAGATCGGTCCCGACCAACTCAAGGAAGCCGACGCCATCGAGGTGTACAACTCCCGGCTGGTGACGGGCTACTCCAACCGCCAGGCCGACCGGTTCGCGACGAAACACGGGCTGCCCAAGACGGCAGGGAGTGACGCACACGTGGCCGAGATGGTCGGACGCGCGGTGACACTCGTCGACGCCGACGAGCGGACAGCGTCGAGCATCTGCGAGGCGATCCGCGAGGGACGCACCGTCCTCCAGACCCGCCGGACACCCTTCCGTGTGAGCCTCCGGCAGGCGGCCGGCAACACCCGCCGGCGCTTCCGCATGTTCGTCTCTGGACTCCTGGATTGACGCCGATGACACCCGACCTCCGCGGCGCGGACGCCACGACGGTTCGGACCGCTGTCGAAGATGGTGACCCGCTCCCCGGGACCGCGGGCTTCGCCGGCGAACTCGACGGCGCCCTCGTTCGGGACGTTCTGGGCCGTGAACTCGTCTACGTCGACCGGGCGGAGTCGACGGCGTGGTCGTTCGACCCCGTGGACCTCGACGACCCTCAGATCGTCGCCGCGGGACACCGCCGACCGTTGCCCGCCGGTCGCTCGAACGGAGAGGGAAAGATAGCTGCAACCGCGGCGACCGACCGACGCGTCTGGACGCTCCCCGACCCCGATCCGAAGCCCGACGACGAGGTCGCCGTCGAGCAGGTACGGACAGCAGTGAGAAAGAGCGTCGACGCGATGGAGCCGTCGGGGCTGGCAGTCGCGTTCTCGGGCGGTGTCGACTCGACAGCGGTCGCCGCGCGGACCGACGCGCCGCTGTACGTCGCGGGGTTCGAGGGGAGCCACGACCTGGCGGCCGCCCGGTCGGCGGCGGCGGCCATCGGCCGGGAAGACGACCTGCGAGTCGTCGACGTAACGCACGAGGCCATCGAGCGAGCGGTCGACGAGGTCGTCGCGGCGACCGGGCGCACGAACGCGATGGACGTCCAGATCGCCGTGGGGCTCTATCTCGTCGCCGAGCGAGTCGCCGCGGACGGCTACGACCGACTCGCGCTCGGCCAGGGCGCCGACGAACTGTTCGGCGGCTACGCCAAAGTAGCGAAGGCGCCCGACGACCCGAGAGTCGAGTCCGAGACGGTGAGAGGGGCCCGCCGCGAGACGGTCCTGGGACTGCCCGACCAGCTGGAGCGAGACCTGCGGACGTTGCGGGGGGCGGGCGTCGAACCGGTGACACCGCTGTTACACGACCGGGTCGTCCGTGCGGCGCTCGAACTCCCCGACGAGTTGCTCGTGGCCGGGGACGAACGGAAAGTGGCCTTCCGTCGGGCGGTCGCACCGTGGGTGCCGGCCTCGGTGGCCGACCGCGACAAGAAGGCGCTCCAGTACGGCAGTCTGGTGGCCAGGGAACTCGACCGACTGGCGCGTCAGAACGGCTTCAAGCGCCGCTTGAACGACCACGTTCGCAAGTACGTCGAATCGATAACGGACTCGTAAGGGCCCGAAACCCCGACCTGTGCACCGAAGACCGGACAGGGGGACGGTTTCGCCCACAGTGATCGTGGCTGACTGACGTGTAAGTGGACTCACAGTGGGACATAAGACGGGGGGTCCGCTACAGGAGAGATACTGCATGCGGGGGAGACGACCAGGGGCCAGTAACAGGGCCATCTCGAAGGAGGGGATGGCGGCCATCGCGTTCGCCCTGACGATCGCTATGATGGCGGTCACGGGCGGCCTGTTGATCCAGTCGGGGGACGACTTAGACGCCGGCGGGCCGATACTGTCGGCCAAGACCGAGCCGGTCGACGCCTCGAACGGTCCGGACGGACAGTGGCTCCGGATCGTCCACGAGAGCGGCGACAACGTCGACGTCGCGAATCTCTCGATCAACGTCACGATCCGGGACCACCGGAAGCGAGCGACGGTCCACGGGCTCCCGACCGCGGAACTCACCCAGGACGATTACACCGGCAATCACCTCTTTACCATCGGCGCGGGTGGCGTCGGCGGCGAGGCCACGCCGAACGAGAGCGACGGCGTCTGGACCGCTGGCGAGACGATCGAACTCCGGATCGAGCACAGTCGGGTCGACCTCCAGCCCGGCGAGAACGTCCGCGTCTCTATCTATCACGTCCCCCGGGCGCGCCAGCTCTTCAGCGGGACCGTTCAGGTCGTCTGACCCGCCGAGGCACCGTTGACTCGCCGACAGCCGACCACGTCCTGTCTCACTCGCCCACGACTGCGACCGCCTCACGGCCGATCTCCTCGACGTCGGGGTCGACGTGCTCGGCAGCGAGGTCGGCGGGCGAGAGCCACGCCCAGTCGTCGGCGGGTTGCTCGCCGTCGGCCGGGCGGATCTCTCGCGTGTCAGCCCGCGCGAAGTAGACGAAATCGACGTGCTGGTGCCCCACGACCTCGTCGAAGACGTTAACGTCGGCGAGCAAGAGATGCTGTGGCTCGGGGAGCGGGTCGACGGTCGAGGAGCCGAACTCGCCCTGCTCGGCGACGAGGTCGACGTCGAGCCCAGTCTCCTCGCGGACCTCCCGGAGTGCCGCCTCGTGGGGGAGTTCGTCGCGGTCGACGTGACCGCCCGGCGGGAGCCACTTGCCCAGGCCGTCGTGTTCGTGCAACGCGACTGCGCCATCCGCGACGACGTAGGTCGTCGCCGTGAAGTGCCGTGTCGTCTCCATACCCGCCGGTAGAGGCCCGCCGGTAAAGGCGCTCGGAGACCGGAGCGAAAGAGAGATGGCGAACGACGGGACAGACCGAGAACTGGACTCTGCGGGTCAGGCGGGCGTGATGTCCTCTTCGGCTTCGAGGAGTTCGTGGTAGCGGTTGCGGATGGTGACCTCGGAGATGTTCGCGACCTCGCTCACTTCGCTCTGGGTGACTTTCTGGTTGGCCAGCAGCGAGGCGGCGTAGACGGCCGCGGCGGCGAGGCCCACGGGCGATTTGCCGGAGTGGACACCCTGGCGCTTGGCCGTCGTGAGCAGTTCGCGGGCACGGCGCTCGACCTCCTCGGGGAGGTCCAGATCGCTGGCGAACCGGGGGACGTAGCTCTCGGGGTCTGCGGGCTGGATCTCCAGGCTGAGTTCCCGGGCCACGTAGCGGTAGGTGCGGGCGATCTCGTCTTTGTCGACGCGGGAGACGGCGGCGATCTCGTCGAGGCTACGCGGGGTACCCGCCTGCCGGGCAGCCGCGTACAGCGCCGACGTCGCGACGCCCTCGATAGAGCGGCCGGGCAGGAGGTCCTCGTCGAGGGCACGACGGTAGATGACACTCGCGGTCTCGCGGACGTTCTCCGGGAGACCGAGTGCCGAGGCCATCCGGTCGATCTCGCCGAGTGCCTGCTTGAGGTTGCGCTCCTTGGAGTCGCGGGTGCGGAAGCGCTCGTTCCAGGTGCGCAGGCGCTGCATCTTCTCGCGCTGGCGCGAGGACAGGGCGTTGCCGTAGGCGTCCTTGTCCTGCCAGCCGATGTTCGTCGACAGCCCCTTGTCGTGCATCATGTTCGTCGTCGGCGCGCCGACGCGGGACTTCTCGTCTTTCTCGCCTGCGTCGAAGGCTCGCCACTCGGGGCCGGGGTCGATCTCGTCTTCCTCGACGACGAGACCGCACTCCGAACAGACCGTCTCGCCGTGTTCGCTGTCCGTCGTGAGGTCGCCGCCACACTCGGGACAGACTGACTCCTCTTCGCGCTCTTCTTCGACTTCCTCCTCCGGTTCTTTCTCGCGCGCACTCGCGTATCGTCGGGTCGTGGTGTCGGTCATTGGTTGGGGACTTCGGCGGCCAGGTGCCGCGAAAACGCTCTCACTCGCTTTCGTGTTGTGAGCGCGGCGACTTAAATCTTTTGGCGGAATCCGAAAGATAAGTTTCCGATATGGTAACGCTCGCGCACAGTCGGAGAACCGCCGGTCACCGGGGACGTCGGGGTCGGTCCAGAGACAGTTCGGGAGCCCTTCCCGCATCGAAATCCTTACCGCCGCGCCGGGACATCTCGGTGGTATGAGTGACGACGCCGGCACGAACGCCGATACCGACGCCGACGTCGACGCCGAAGCAGGTGTCGACGCCGTCGACCCGGAGGAGGTACGCCACGTCGCGAGTCTGGCGCGGGTCGAGCTGGCCGACGACGACGTCGACCGGTTCACCGAGCAGTTCGCCGACATCCTCACCTCTTTCGAGGCGCTCGACGAGGTCCCCGAGATCGAACGGGAAGAGGAACTGGCCAACGTGATGCGCCCCGACGAGCGCCACGAGGGACTCAGCCAGGAGGAGGCACTGGCGAACGCGCCCGAGACCGAGGACGGCTACTTCAAGGGACCGCGGGTGTCGTGACGATGGCGACCGACTACAACGCGTACGTCACCGTCGAGGCGATCGAGGGGAACGACGACGGACCGCTGGCGGGCAAGACCGTCGCCGTCAAGGACAACATCTCGACCGAGGGCGTCCGGACTACCTGCGGGTCGGCGATGCTCGACGACTACGTCCCACCGTACGACGCGACGGTCGTCGAACGCCTCAAGGGAGCGGGTGCAACCATCCCCGGCAAGACCAACATGGACGAGTTCGGGATGGGCACGACCACCGAGACGTCGGCCTTTGGCCCCGTCGAGAACCCCGCGGCCCCGGGACACGTCCCCGGCGGGTCCTCGGGCGGGTCCGCGGCCGTCGTCGCTGCGGGCGACGCCGACATGGCCCTTGGCTCGGATACGGGTGGATCGATCCGGTGTCCCGCCGCCTTCTGTGGCGTCGTCGGCATCAAACCCACCTACGGGCTGGTCTCGCGGTACGGCCTCGTCGCCTACGCCAACTCGCTGGAACAGATCGGTCCCATCGCCCCGACTGTCGAGGAGGCCGCCGAGTTGCTGGAGGTCATCGCCGGCCCGGACGGACGCGACGCGACGACGCGGGCGCCGCCGAACGCGGACGCGACCGGCGAGGATGGAGCGAGCGTCGATTACGCCTCCGCAGCGGACGGCGACGTCGACGGCCTCGATATCGGCGTCCCGACCGAACTGGTCGACGGGGCCGACGAGCGCGTGACCGAAGTCTTCTGGGACGCCATCGCCGACCTCGAGGACCGCGGCGCCAGCTATCACGAGGTCGACCTCCCGTCGGTCGAGTACGCCGTCGAATCGTACTACGTCATCGCGATGAGCGAGGCGTCCTCGAACCTGGCGCGCTTCGACGGCGTCCGCTACGGTCGGTCGGGGGGCTACGACGGCAACTGGAACGAGACGTTCGCCCAGTCGCGCAAGGAGGGCTTCGGCGACGAGGTCAAACGCAGAGTCCTCCTGGGGACTTACGCGCTCTCGGCGGGCTATCACGACAAGTACTACGCCAAGGCCCAGGACGCCCGCGCCTGGATCCAGCAGGACTTCGACGAGGCACTCGACGAGGCGGACGTCCTCGCGTCGCCGACGATGCCCGTGCCGCCGATGGAACTGGGCGAGTCACTCGAGGACCCGCTCACGATGTATCTTGCCGACGCGAACACGACGCCGGTCAACATGGCCAACCTACCCGCCATCTCGGTGCCCGCTGGCGAGACCGACGAGGGACTCCCAGTCGGACTCCAGTTCGTCGGCCCCGCATTCGGTGAGCGGGCGATAATCCGGGCCGGCAGCGCACTGGCGTAGCACTCCGGGGCCGGCAACGCGCTGGCGTAGCGGTTCCCGACGGTCGTTCGTGAAGAAATTTACTCGCATGGTACTCAGCAGGGATTTATGCTATTCGGGCGTGTACGGCCTGGTGATGCCCGAAATCACCGTCTCGGAGGAACTGTACCGCCAGATCCGCTCTGAAACGACCGACGAGGATATCGACAAGACGCTCTGGAAGATGGTCGGTACGTATCGCCGGTCGAACAACCCCCAGGCGAAGTGAGTGGCCCGACCGTTCTACCGGACCGAGAACCCGGAGCGATAACCCACACCGGACAGGTACTATCCCTGCCGAGAGACGAGTATCAATACCGACCAGACCACGCGCCGACTCAGCCTGTGATACTCCCTGGACCGCTCTACGACCCGTGGAATCGCACAGCCGCCGTCACCGATTACATATAATATAATTTAAATTTTAAGGACGGGCTCGGCGGAGTGGGGGTATGGACCGCGACAAGTACCCTCCAGAGACCGGTCGGCGGCGGTTCGTCAAGGGAGTCATCGGGAGTTCGGCGCTCGCATCGGTCGGGACGGCGAGCGCCACGGCGGTGAACGTCTCGACGAGTCCGACCGGGAAAGGCGGCGGGTCGGTACAGGCGATGGTGATCGAGAATACGGACGGCCCGGCACCTCGTGGAATGAGTCAGATACCGGTGACCGTCGAGGACGGCTACGTGAAAGGCGTCTGGCCAGACGGCTGGATCGAAGACGGCGTCGCGAAGGCGGAACTGGGCGGCGTCGAGTACCGCTCGGACTGGTTCCAGTACTGCGGTATCGAGGCCCACCCCGGACTCGCGCCGGAGGCGGAGCTGGACAACGCGTTCAGGGCGACCGAGGGGAAGAACTACGACTGGCAGAGCGCCGCCAGGGAGGAAGGTGAGCGCTTCACCGTCGAGGATTTCGCCGACTACGAGACGTGGAACAACGACATCGGCGACGCCGGCGTCGGCAAACCTGCGACGGCCACCTGGCGCTCACAGGACACAAAGAAGTCCATCCCAGTCCAGATTCTCCGCTCGAAGCGCATCGAACAGGCGGCCGAAGACGACGAGTGGCTCGCGGCCAGCACGGAGAAAGGGTTCATCGCCTGGCTCAACAAGTGCACACACTACTGCTGTGTCCCGGGGTTCAAACATCCGCCCGCGATGGACTCGGGCTCGGAAAACCAGGTCCTCTGTCAGTGTCACCAGTCGACCTACGACCCCTTCACCCAGAAACTGAAGACGTTCCCGGGGCGGCCTCGACCGAGCGACTGAACGCGACCGACCTGATTACGCTCGCTCGGATCACGCCGGAAAACTTGCTCACGCTGTCGCGAGTCGCTCCTCGACGGGGTCGGCTCGCTCCCAGTAGAAGCCGTGAACGTCACGGCCGAGTTCGACCGCGCTCTCGCCCGAGCCGACGAGGACGGTATCGAGGTCCGAGACACCGTCGCGGGTCGGGAGCGACAGGGCGAAGACAGACTCTGTGACGGCGAAGGAGAAATCGAGCGAACAGACGCGTTCGTCGACGCCCGACGGAGAGCCGGCGCCCGTCGAGGAACCGGCACCAGCGTAGCGCTCGACGGACTCGGCGACGAGGCGCTCGTCGACGATGGTTTCGGCGTCGATGACGCCCCGGCCGGCGAGTCTGTCGACGACGTTCGCAAAGCGCGGGTAGTACACCTGCGCGCCGACGAGCACCCAGTCGGCCTCGTGGAACAGCTCTATCGCCCAGCGTTCGAGCAACCGGGGATTGCGTGCGGGGTTGCGGTACAGTTCCCACTCCCCGACGTCGGCGAACCGTCGTCTGAATCGCCCGGGTACCGCCGAGACGTCGTGCGTCTCCCAGAACTCGTCGTCCAGCAGGTCGTCGAGGGTCCGATGGCGCGCCAGTTCGTCGGCGACGAGGCGACCACGGGCCGTGAGTACCCACTCGTCGACCTCGCCGTTTCCCCCGCTCCCGACCTCGGCCTCGCGGACGAGTCCACGCCCGGTCAGTTCGTCCAGCGTCTTGTACACCCCCGACTGACTCGCGTCGAGGTCGTCGTGGAGAGCACGCGTCGAACGGGGCGCGCGTTCGATGGCACGTACTACCGCCGACCGGAGGGCCGAACGCGCCACGTACGTCACCAGGGACTCACTATCCATGACCAACATGTTCGCCCCCGAGTGTTTTAACGGATGGGGTCGCTCCGCATCAGTTTGACCTAATTCTCGAGTAGTTCGTCTCCAGACGACGTATTCCGTTCCACAACCTGTGGAATTACCCCAGCCGGAAACCGATCGTATCTGTGATCGTATAGTTCGAGTGTCGGTTCGTCAGACGTCGACGCGGGTTTCGAGAACGTTCGCGTAGATCTCGGTGAGACGGTCGACCGAGTGGGCGACACTGACGGTCTCGCGGCGGGCGAGACACTCCTCGCGGAGGCGGTCGCGTTCGGCGAGCGTCCGCGCGATCACGTCGCGAAACGCCGCGACGTCGTCGGGTGGCGCCTTGTAGCCGGTCTCGCCCTGGTCGATAGTGTCGGCAAGCGCCGCGCTCGCGACGCCCGCCACCGGCGTCCCGCAGGCGTTTGCCTCCAGTGCGACGATCCCCTGGGTCTCCACGGGACTCGGGAACGCGAAGACGTCGAGCACGGAGTAGAAGGCAGGTAGTTCCTCGCGGTCGAGAAAACCCAGAAACGGGGCGTCGACGTCCGCCTCGGCGGCCCGTGCTTCGAGGTCCTCGCGGGCGGGGCCGTCGCCGCCGAAGACGAGCGTCACGTCGAGTGCCGCGGCGGCGTCGACGATAGCGTCGAGGTTCTTCTCGTAACCGTGACGGCCTGTGTAGCCGACGAGCGGGCCGTCGGGCAAGTCGTGGCGCGCGCGGAAGTCGGCGGGGTCGACCGGCCGGAAGAAGTCGACGTCGACGCCGTTGGGGACGACGACGACGCGGGTGTCGGTCTCGACTTCGTCGCGGACGTGGTCGGCGGTGCGCTCGCTCGGCGCGACGACGACGTCGGTCCGGTCCAGAAAGCGCCGTTCGTAGCCCGTCGCGCTCCGTTCGATCGCCTGTTCGATGCGGTCGGCGAAGGCGAGGTAGGTGGCGTACTCGCTGGTCGGCGTGTGGTAGGAGGCGACGATCGGGAGGTCGTGTTTGCGGGCGAGTCGGAGCCCGGCGAGTCCCAGGCCAAATGGGGTGTGGGCGTGGACGAGGTCGACGTCGGCCACGGCGTCGGGCAGGCCAGGCAGGCCGACGCGAAAGCCCTCGTAGAAGGGGAACGGGACGCTGCTGACGGGGTGTTCGTCCCGGCGGGGGTCGTGGTCACCGTCGGGGTAGACGACGTGCATCCGGCCGCCGCGGTCGACCCACTGCTCGCGCCAGGTGTCGACGGTGTAAGTCACGCCGTTGACCGTCGGCAGGTACGTGTCGGTGAACGCGGCCACCCTGGGCGGACCCATGGCACCCACGTTGGACGACCGGGACTTAATGTATTTCCATCTATCCGATTCGCCGATAGATGCCGTCTGCGTGCCACTCTCTGCCGTTTCGGCGGACTTCGTCGACCGCGTAGCGTCCGGCCAGTCGCTCGCGCTGGCGGGACCAGTGGACAGACCTTTGGAGTCGGCCGTCCCAGTCGCCCCTGATGAACGCGGACAGGTGGCTGCTCTCCTGGGCACTGGCGGGCGTCGCACTCGGTGGGGCCTCCCTGCTGGTGCCGCTGTACGTCGTGGCGCTGGGTGGTGGTGCGACGGCGCTCGGGATTCTCGCGGGGACGGCGGCACTGGCTGGTGCGCCCGGCGCGCTGCTCGTGGGTCGACTCGCCGACAGGACCGGCCACCGGCGGAGCTACCTCGTCGGGAGTCTCGGCCTCGTCGCCGCGATGCTGGTCGCGCTGCCGGTCCTGCCGGGTATCTGGGTGGTGGTCGCGGCCAACGCCGTCGTCTGGTTCGCCGCGGCGGCTGCGGGTCCGGTCGTGACCCTGCTCTCGACTGTCGGGGCGCGCGAGGCCGAGTGGCCGGCCCGTTTCGGTCGGCTCAACAAGTACCACGGCTGGGGGTGGGCCGGCGGCCTCCTGCTCGGGACGATATGGGTCGCCGTCGGGACGCGCCTCGCGACTCCCGTGCTGGCCCAGCAAACGTTCTTCCTCGGCTGTGGCGCCTGTGCGGCCGTCGGGACCGTCGGTGCCTGGCGCTGGCTGCCCGCCGACGTTCGCAGACCCAGGGCCGAACCCGTCTCTCGAGCGCTCGCTCGGGCTCAACGGCCCGGTGTCCGGGGGTCGACCGTGCCGGTCTGGCCGTCGCGACTGTACTTCGGCACGCGTCGACAGGACCCGCGAGCGTTCGTCAGACGGTTGACCCCGCGGCTCACCGCCTACTTCGGGGCGGCAGGCCTCTTTTTCGCCGGCTTCTCGGCGTTTTTCGCGCCGCTTCCCCTGTTTCTCACCGACGCGGTCGACGGAGCTGGGTTCGGGGACGGCGTCGTCTTCGCCCTCTATCTCGCCAACAGCGTCGGGTCGGCTCTCCTCTACGCGCGAGTGGGCGACCTCGCGAGTCGGCGTGACCCCGCGCTGTTACAGGTCGGCGGACTCGGAATCCGGGCGCTGGCGTTCCCGGCAGTCGGTGCCGCTGGCCTGTGGATCGCCCACGACGGGGCGGCCCTCGCGGCCGTCGGGGCCGCGTTTCTCGTCGTCGGGGTGACGTGGGCCGTCATCGCCGTCACCGGGACGACCGTCGTGACACGACTAGCGCCGCCCGCGATCAAGGGTGAGGCACTGGGCGTCTACGCGGCGCTCGCGGCGGTCGCCGGAGCGGCCGGGAGCCTGCTGGGCGGGTTCGTCGCCGAGACGGGCTATCTCCCGGCGTTTTCGGTGGCCGGCGAACTCGTCCTCGCCGGCGGGGTCTGCGTCCTCACGCTCCGGTGGGCCGGGACGGAACAGACGACCAGAGCCGGTCGAACCGTCGAGGGAGAGTCTGACTGAACGGCGTGTTTCAGACCCGGAAACAGCGCACCCCCTCGGAAGAAGGCAGGTCGCGAACGTCCTGGTATGGTAGACAGTCGACAGTCCGACGGTGCGTCAGCAGGCGGGCGCATGCCACAGGACCACGGACGCACCCCGCCGACACACGAGAGCGACCCCCCGACGTACGACGGGCTCCCAGTCATCGGCAACACGCACCAGCTCGTCCGCGAGCAGGGCGGCCTGTTCGAGGCCGCGGCGAGCGAGGGCGACGTCGTCAGGCTCCGGATTCTGGGGATGGGCGACCTCTATCAGGTCAGCCACCCCGACCTCGTCGAACGAATACTCGTCTCGGACCGCGAGCGCTTCGAGAAGGCGAGCCAGAGCCAGGAGGACCTGGGCGAACTGATCGGCCAGGGGCTGATACTCAGCGAGGGAGAACTCTGGGAGCGCCAGCGCCAGCGGATCCAGCCCGCCTTCTACATGGACCGGATCGCCGACTACGCCGACACGATCGCCGCGGAATCTCACGACGCGGCCGGCGACTGGCAGGACGGCGCCGTCGTCGACGTCGAAGACGAGATGAAGGCACTGACGCTGCGCATCCTCGTCAAGTCCATCTTCGGAGCCGACATCGACTACGAGAAACGAGGGATCCGCGAGACAGTACAGAACCTGCAGGAACCGGGACAGCCGGCGAAACAGCCCGTCGCGCGGATGGTACCCCGCTGGGTGCCGATCCCGATGTGGCGCCGCTACCGCGAGGGCATCGACGAGATGGAGGAACTCATCGAGACGTTCGTCGCCGCCAAGCGAGCGGAAGCGGCCGACGGCGACAACGACGACCTGATCTCGATGCTGCTGGCCGCGACCGACGACGATGGTGAGGGGATGTCCGAGAAACTACTCCGGGACGAGCTCATGACGTTCCTGTTCGCCGGCCACGAGACGACCGCGACGGCGCTCACGTTCACCTGGTATCTGCTCTCGCAGTGTCCCGACGTCGAGGAGCGACTCGTCGCCGAACTCGACGCGGTCCTGGGCGACCGGCCACCCGAGTTCGGGGATCTGCCCGACCTGGAATACACCGAGCGGGTCCTGAACGAGGCGATGCGGATCTACCCCCCGGTGCCACAGATCCCCCGGGAGACGACCGAGCGACTCGAACTCGGCGGCTACACCGTCCCGGCGGGCGCGACGGTGGCGCCGTCACAGTGGACGATCCACCGGGACGAGCGCTTCTGGGACGACCCGATGGCGTTCCGGCCGGAACGCTTCGCCGGCGAGAGCGACCGCCCGGAGTTCGCGTACTTCCCTTTCGGCGGCGGGCCACGGCGGTGTATCGGCCAGCAGTTCGCGATGGTCGAGGGCAAGTTGATCCTCGCGACGCTGGCCCAGGCGTACAGCCCGGAACTCGTCTCCGACCCGGACGTCGACCTGTCGGTGAGCATCACGACCCGTCCAGTCGACCCGATCGAGTTGCGGGTCGAGCGCCGGAGCGGGACCTGACCGGCAGCCGGCGTCGGGTCGTCGGAGACGACAACCGGATCCCCGCGGCGCCCCCGACCGCAACGCATAGAGGGAGTCAGACCGACGTAGCGGACAGTGAGCACCGAGGAGATCGCTCGCGAGCGCATCGAGCGGTTACAGGCGCTCGCGCGGGAAGCGACCGTCGACGGCCACGACGAGCGGGCGCGCCGATACGTGCGTCGTGCTCGACGGATCGCCGAACGCAACAGACTCACACTCCCCCGCGAGTTCGTCCGCTTTACCTGCGACAGCTGTGACGCCTATCTGCGGCCAGGCCGCAACGCTCGGGTCCGTCTCCAGGACGGCCACGTCGTCGTCACCTGTGACTGTGGTCACCAGGAGCGATACCGCTACGAGCGGTGAGCAGTATCCATACCCGGCCGAGTACCGCCGCTCAGCGTCGGCGTTCCCACCCGTAAGACTTGAACCGATCGCTCCCAACGTAGGGATACATGAGCGACGGGACGCGGAAACAGCGGATACACGAGTTGGACGCGACACTTCGGGTGGGCAAGAACGGTATCGACCCGGTCGTCGACGAACTCGGCGACCAGTTACAGAACGCGGAGTTCGTGAAAGTGAAGTTCCTCCGGGCGGCCCGGGGCGGGACGACGACCGAGGAACTCGCCGAAGAACTGGCCGAACGCGCCGGGGTTACCCTGGTGCGGACCCGCGGACACACAGCGGTGTTCGAGCGATGAGCCTGCCGGTCGCGATCCCGCTCCAGACGGACCAGGTAGAGGTGTCGGGGCCGGTCGCCGACCTGTTCGTGGAGGCACTCGGGCTCAACATATCGCTGGCCAACGCCATCGGTTCGGCGGTCACGTTCGTCGTCGTGGCCATCGTCGTCTATCTCCTCGGACGGGTGACGCTCGTCCCGCTCGTCGGTCGCGTCCTCAAGCGACGTGACCTCGACGAACACGCCCGCAAACCCCTCCGGAAGCTGACCGGCCTCGTCGTCGGGTTCGCCGCGGTCGGTATCGCCTTCGCCTTCGCCGGCTACGGTAACATTCTGACCGCGATCGCGACGGTCGGCGCCGCGGCGACGCTGGCTATCGGGTTCGCCATGCAGGACGTCCTCGCGAACTTCGTCGCCGGTATCTTCATCTTCACGGACAAGCCGTTCCGCATCGGCGACTGGATCGAGTGGGACGGCAACTCGGGCGTCGTCGAGGACATCAGCCTGCGCGTCTCCCGTGTTCGCACTTTCGACAACGAACTCCTCACTGTCCCGAACTCCCAGTTGACCGACGGCGTCATCAAAAATCCCGTCGCCAAGGACGAACTCCGCCTGAAGTTCGTCTTCGGCATCGGCTACGACGACGACATCGACAAAGCGACCGAGATCATCGTCGAGGAGGCCGAGGCCAACCCGGACATCCTCGAGGACCCCGGTCCGTCGGTGCGCCTCATCGAACTCGGTGACTCCTCTGTAGGACTGCAATCGCGCATCTGGATCAGCAACCCGAGTCGTGCGGACTTCGTGAAAACCCGCGCCGACTACGTCAAGGCCGTCAAGGAACGGTTCGACGAGGAAGGGATCAACATCCCCTACCCGAACCGCACCATCGGCGGCGGCATCGAACTCGCGAACGTCGAAGGGATCGCCGAACCGGCAGACGACTGACGACTGTCATCGGTTTCCCGACACCGAGAGACACCCTTTTTGTCGAACATACAGGACAACATGGGGGTCGGGACCGGGTCGGTCAGTTCCAGAGGCCCTGCCGCTCGAACGGCGTCGCCGCCGTAGACGCGGTCAGTCGTCGCTGCCGGCTTCGACTCCGCCGGTCGACGCGTCGTCGAGCGCGGGTTCGTCGCGGCCGGCGTCGGCGTCTTCTTCCCCGTCGTCGGGGTCGTCGTCGTCCTCGTCCGGGAGTTCGGGCAGTTGCTCCTGCCAGTCGCGGACCTGCGAGGCGCTGACGCCCTGGACCTCCGCGGCGATGCGGTCGGGGTCGGCCCCGCGCAGGTCGTCGGGGCTCTCGATACCGGCGTCCCCGAGTTTCTCGGCGGTCGCCGACCCGACGCCGTTCAGGTCCTCGAGGCTCTGGACCGCCTGGCGGGCCTGGTACTCCCTGTAGTTGCAGATCGGACAGCCCAGTTCCCAGGGGTCGTCGCCGCTGTGGACCACGAGTTCGGGCAGGTCGTGTTCGTCGCAGTACTCGTCTGTGATCTCGATATCCCCGCGTCGAGGCAGGGGCAACGAGTAGTCACAGTCGGGATAGCGCGTACAACCCACGAGTCGCGAGCCCGAGCGGAGATGCTTGATCGCCAGTTCGCCCCCCTCCTGGTCACCACACTCCGGACAGGCGCCGATCACCCTGTCTTCGCTCTCGTCGGCCTCGTCCGCCTTGCACAGGGGACAGCCGTGGACGAACGTGTCGCGCCCGGCGAGCATCTTCACGTGGTTCAGCCCGTGTTCCTCGCAGGTCTCGTCTAAGACGAGCGGTTCCCCGGTGCTGGGCAGCGGGAGGGTGTACTGACACTCCGGGAAGCCCTCACAGCCGACGAAGTACGAGCCCTGGCGGCTGCGCCGGACGATGAGTTCGTGGTCGCTCTCGGGGCAGGGGCCCAGCCGACGGTCGGCCTTGAGCGACTCCTGGAGGTGTTCGCCGACCGCCTCGCGGGACTCGCGCAGCTCCTCGAAGACCCGCTCTAACATCTCGCGGGACTCGTCGGTGACGTCGTCGAGCGTGGCCTCGCCCTCGGCGATGGCAGTCATGTCCGCCTCCAGTTGCGCGGTCATCTCGTCGCTGACGACGTGCTCGGCGAACTCCTCGGCGGCCTCGACCACTGCCTCGGCCAGTGCCGTCGGACGCGGCGGATCCTCCTCGATGTAGCCGCGGTCGTAGAGTTTCTCGATGGTGTTGTGACGAGTCGCCTTCGTACCCAACCCCAGCGACTCCATGCGCTGGATGAGCCGCGACTGCCCGTATCGGCGGGGCGGCTGGGTCTGCTTGGCGTCGAGTCGGACGTCGGTCACGTCCAGCCGGTCGCCCTCGGCGAGTTCGGGCAGGAACGACTCGCTGGCCGACGAGTAAGGGTAGACGTCGTGGTAGCCCGCCTCCAGCAGGCGCTTGCCGTTGGCCTTGAGCTGACAGCCCTTCGCCTGGGCGACGACGCGGAGGTGCTCCCACGTCGCGGGCTCGGCGACCGTCGCGAAGAAGCGCCGGACGACGAGTTCGTACACCTCCCACTCGTCCTCGTCGAGGTCGGCCCGAGTGGGGACCTCGCCGGTCGGGTGGATCGGCGGGTGGTCGGTCGTCTCGTCGTCACCCTCGGTGGGTTCGATGTCCTCCAGCGCGAGCAGCGACTCGGCGTCTTCGCCGAACGTGTGCGTGGCGAGGAACTCCTCCAGCAGGTCCGCAGGCTCCAGGTCGTCGGGGTAGACCGTGTTGTCCGTCCGGGGATAGGTGATGTAGCCAGTCGTGTAGAGTTCCTCGGCGATGGACATAGCGCGCTGGGCGGAGTAGCCCAGCGAACCCGCGGCGGAGATGAACGCGGTCGTGTTGAACGGCGCCGGCGGCGTGTCGGTGCGGGTACGCCGGCGGACGGTCGTGACCTCCGCACTGGTGGCCTCGCGCAACCGCTCGTGGGCCTCGTTCGCGGCGTCCTCGTCCCAGATGCGCTCGGCCTCACTGCCGTCGTCGTCGTAGAAGTACTGGGCCTCGAAGCCGTCCCCGTTTTTCGCCAGATCGGCGAACAGTTCCCAGTAGTCTTCGGGGTCGAACGCGCGGATCTCGCGCTCGCGGTCGACGATGAGCTTGAGCGTCGGCGATTGCACCCGCCCGACGGAGATGAAGTCGTCGCCGAGCTGGCGAGCCGACAGGGAGAGAAACCGCGTCAGCGCGGCGCCCCAGACGAGGTCGATGGTCTGGCGGGCCTCGCCGGCGGCGGCGAGGTCGAAGTCCAGTTCGTCGGGTTCGGCGAAGGCCTCGCGCACCTCGCGGTCGGTGATCGAGGAAAAGCGAACCCGGCTGATCGGGACGTCCGTCTGCTCGCGGACGAGTTCGTAGGCCTCCTTGCCGATGAGTTCGCCCTCGCGGTCGTAGTCCGTCGCGATGATGGCCTCGTCGGCTTTCAGCGCGAGTTCCCGTAGCGTGCGGACGATGTTCTCCTGGGTGGGCGATTTGACGATGTCGGCGTCGATCAACTCGACGGGTTCGACGTCGCGCCAGTCGCTGTACTCGGCGGGGAAGTCGACGCCGACGACGTGACCGGAGAGGCCGACACAGCGCGTCGCGCCCCACTCGTAGACGTTGACGCCGTTGCGCCGGTCGACGCTGGCGCTCCCGTCACTCAGGATCTCCGCGATGCGACGGGCGGCGTTTTCCTTCTCGGTGATTATCAGCTTCACCCGGGCGCACCTCCGGGGTCGGTCGGATCGGTCATCGCCCCCTCCTAGGCGAGTACTCGTCCTAAAGGTTTCGGGAAACCGACAGACAGCGCGGGTGTGCGCCCGCTTGCGCGTTGCGAGTGCGAGCGCTCACGTCGCGCGTCGCGTCGCGCGCAGACGCGCGAAACGACTCCTATTGAGCGCTATCGAGACGGCGAGCACCTCATACCGGGACGCCGAGAGCTATGGTCGACCGGGAGGCCGAGAACTGTCGTCGACCGGGACGCGGTCGAGCCACCCCAGACGAACCGGCATTGATTCAGCCCTTCGAAACGTTGAAACGGATACCGACTAACAGACGAGTCAGTGTCGGGAGCAAGTCGCGTCGACATGACGACGGGGGCGGTGACGCCCAAACTCTACAGGCTCGCGTGGCCGCTGGTCGCGGGCAACCTCCTCCAGACGGTGTACAACCTCGCGGATATGTTCTGGGTCGGTCGGGTCGACGCGGAGGCCGTCGCCGCCGTCTCGCTGATGTTCCCGACGACCTATCTGTTCATCTCGGTGGCGATGGGACTCACGGCCGGTGCCAACGCCGTCATCTCACAGCACATCGGCGCCGGCAACGAGCGCGAGGCACAGAACGCCGTCGCACAGTCGGTGATCCTCGCGCTGGCCGTCGCGGGCTCGCTCGCCGCGTTCGGGCTCACGATACGGGAACCGCTGGTCGCGCTCATCGGTGCCGAGGGTGCCGTCTTCGACGCCGCCCTCGCGTATATCGAGATAATCTTCCTCGCGATTCCGTTCACGTTCCTCTTTTTCGTCTTCCGGGCGTCGCTGCGGGCCGCGGGCGACACGCGGACGGCGATGTGGCTGGTCGCCATCAGCGCCGGCCTGAACATCGTCATCGACCCCGTGTTCATCCTGGACTGGGGGCCGTTCCTCGGACTCGGTGCCCAGGGCGCGGCCATCGCGACGTTCATCGCTCGCGGGTTCGCGGCCGCCGCCGGGCTCTACATCCTCGTCGACGGCGGGTGGGGTATCCGCCTCCGGGTCGCCGACTTGCGCCCGGACTGGCCGGTGTTGCGCCGACTCGTCGATGTCGGCTATCCCGCCACGTTCGACGGACTGGCGCGCTCGCTGGCGGCGGTGACGTTCGCCGCACTCGTCGCCCGGTTCGGTGCGGTAGCGACCGCCGCCTACGGTATCGGCATCCGGCTGATGTCCGTCTCCTGGACCGTCTCCGGTGCCGTCGGCCAGGCCGCCGCGACGGGCGTCGGGCAGAACCTCGGTGCGGGCGAACCCGACCGCGCGGCCGAAGTCACATGGAAGGGAACCGGCGGCGCGATGGCGGTGCTGTTCGCCGCGGGCGGCGTCGCGTACTTCTTCCCGGCGACGCTGATGCGCGTGTTCATCGCCGACCCCGCAGTTGTCGACGCCGGCGTCGTCTTCCTCCGGGTGATCGCACCGTTCTGGGCGTTCATGGGCGGGCTGATGGTCGTCCAGGGCGGGTTCAGGGGCGCGGGCCAGACCAGCGTGGCCTTCCTCCTCTCGCTGCTCTCGCGGTGGGTGTTCCGTGTCCCTGTCGCCGTCCTGCTGGCCTACGACCTCGCGCTGAACCCGGTCGACGTCACCGGCCTCTGGTGGTCGCTACCGATCTCCAGTGTGCTCGCGTTCGTCGTCGGCGTCGCCTGGTTCTACCGCGGCGGCTGGCAGCAGTCGATCGTCGAGAGCGACCGCCCGGACGCCCAGCCGGCCGCCGACGAACCCGCGGACGGACGTGAGCTCGACGAACGTGAACAGGACGGCGATCACGACGACACGGTCGAGGATCCGGCCACCGACTGACCGATCCCGTCCTGCCCAGTATCCTATCAATTCGAAGATAGAAGATCCGTTCGCCGAATCTTTACTACCGTGACGGCACTCCCATCGACCGATGCGTCGACGAACGTCACGTCGCGGGTTTCTCGCGGGGGTCGGAGCGGTCTGTGCCGGATCGGTCTCCGCAGGCGCAGTCACAGGATCCGACGGTGTCACTTCGGCCGCCCCGGCACCAGTTTCCGCGTCCGCAACGGCCGCCACCCAGGAGGTCGACGACGTCGCAGCGACGGTCAGGGACCTCGTGGAGACGAGTCTCGAAGACCACGACGTGCCGGGAGCGACGGTCGCTGTCGTCGCCGACGGCTCGGTCGCACTGGCCGAGGGATTCGGCGTCGCCGACCGCGAGACCGAGACGGCTGTCGAGGCCGGGACGCCCTTCCGGATCGGGTCGGTCTCGAAGGCAGTCACGTGGACGGCACTCATGCGCCGCATCCAGCGCGGCGACCTCGAACCCGACGCCGACGTGGCCGGAATGCTGGACGTGCCGGTCCTCGACCCGAAGGGGACGGTGACCCCGGCGAACCTCGCGACTCATCGCGCAGGACTCGAGAACGGCAACAGCCAGCTCTGGGTCGGGAACGCGGGTGACCTGGCCTCGCTCCCCTCGCACCTCCGCCGGGCGACGATCTCGCAGGTCCGACCGCCAGGCGAGGTCGGCGCGTACTCGAACTACGGCGCCGCGCTCGGGGGACAGGTCCTCGCCGCTGCTCGCGACGAATCGTTCGGTACGGCCATCGAGAACGAACTCCTCGGCCCCTTCGGGATGGCATCGAGCAGTTTCAGTCAGCCACTCCCCCAGTCACTCGCAAATGCGCACGCCACCGGTCACGCGACCGGAACCACCTACTCGAACGGGAACTTCCCGTACGTGGGTCTCCGGCCGGCCGGAGCGATGTCGACGACGGCGCCCGACATGGCGCGATTTCTCCAGGCCCACCTGAACGACGGGGTGGTCGACGGCGAGCGGGTCCTCGCTTCCGAAACGGTCGACGCCCTCCACCGCCAGTGGGCCACCCACCACGAGTCGCTGGCCGGGATGGCGTTCGGCCTCGTCGAGAACTACCACGGCGAGACGAGAGTGCTCCGGCACAACGGCGCGACGCCCTCGTTCGTCAGCGACATGGTGCTCGTCCCGGAAGCGGGACTCGGGCTGTTCGTCGCGTACAACGCCAGCGACGCCGCCAGCGCGATGAACGACGTCGTCAGTGGCTTCCTCGACGAGTATCTCGGTGGCGGACCCGGGTCGGAAACTGACTCCGCGTCCGGGGCCGACTCCGGGACTGACGGGGACTCGAGCCCGGCGTCGGAGACTGACTCCGGTTCGAACGATACCGCGGAGCCACTGACCCCGGACGGACAACCCAGTCGGACCGACGCGCTCGAAGGGACCTACCGGGCGATTCGGTTCTCGAAGACCGGCCACGACCGCATCACGACGACGCTCCAGGCCCCGACAGTGAGCGTCAGCGTCGGCGACGACGGCACGCTTCGCACCACCCGCGGCAGCACCACCCAGCGCTGGGTCGAGGTCGAACCGCTCGTCTTCGAGCACGTCACCGAGAACCGCCGGCTCGCCTTCCGGACGGCAGGGGAAGGCACCGATGGCAGCGTCGAATACCTCTTCCTCGGGAGTACGGTCTCGGCGTTCGCGCCCGTCGGGGCAGTCGACAACCTGTCGCTACACGCCATGCTGGCCGGGATCACGATCCTCGGGATGCTCTCGATGGTCGTCGGCTCGCCGACAGCGGGGTTCGTCCGCTGGTATCGCGGCGGCGACGACGCGACGCTCCTCCCCGACCGGTCGCGCCTCCGCTCGGACCCGTCCGCCCAGGCCAGGTGGGTCGCCAGCGGTGCGATCCTCGCGTTCGCGGCGTTCGTAGTCCTGGTGCTCGTCCACCTCGCGATCGCGCCGCTCGCGGTCCTCTCGACGCCCCCGCTGACGTTCAAAGCCCTGTTCGCCCTCCCGATACTCGGCGTGCTCGGCACGCTGGCTGCGGTCGCGTACGCCGGCCACGCGCTCTACGCGGGCTCGTGGTCGCGCATCGGTCGGGTGCACTATGCCGTCGTCACGGCGGCGCTGGTCGGGTTCGCGTGGCTCCTGTGGTACTGGAACCTCCTCGTCCCGCCGTGATCAGAACGAGCGGCTGACAGAGAGAGGATGGCAGTTACGATCAGTTCTGTTCACGCTGTCGTAACTGCAGTCGTGCCCGTGAGATGGAAGCCCTCGACGCGCTCGCGGTCGCTGAGCGGGATATTCTCGCTCGAACAGCCGCACCGCCCCGCACTCGCGAGAATAGTGCCTGCTCAGGCGACTCCGGTCGCTTCGCTCCCCGCGAGCCCGCCTCACGGGTCGTTCCTCCCCGTTCGGCCAGTGGCGCTCCTGCGTCGCGCCACGCGCGCCTCGCCCTTCCAGTCCACCGGAAGAGCAAGCTCTTCCGAGCCCTGTCTCGCTACGCTCGAAAGAACGCCAGGGAATGGTTTGTGGAGTCGGCTACCGAACGTTCCAGGTCGAGACGGCCTGTGAAACTAGATTTTTCCTGGCGGACTGAAAGGGCGAGGGCCGGTCGCGCTCGTGTAGTCGCCTCAGCGACCTCTATCCGAGCGCAGCGAGGATATGTCGCTGAGCGACCGCGAGCGGCCCGAGGGCTTTCATCACACACTGGCCAGTGCGGTCGTTGTCACCCGAGCTATTCCCACACCAACTCGACCAGCACTCACCCGGACCAGCCGAAAGAACTGAGCCCCTCGATCTCCGTCGGAAGCCGGAAGACCGTGGCCTCGACGTCTTTCGGGGCGTCCTCGTCACAGTCACTCTCGATGTCGGAGTCGGCGTACGTCAGGTCGACGTCGTAGTACCCCTCGGGTGCGTCACTGTCTTCGACCCACTGGAGGCGGTCGAGTTGCATCGAGCGACACGGCTCGATCCGGTACTGATTGACGACCAGCGTCTCGGCCGAGAGGTCGGTCTCGGCGGCGAACGACTGGGCAGCCTCGACGCCGGTGGTCGGTTGGGCGTACTGCAGCGCGTCGCGCTCGCTCTCGGTGCGGACGGCCCAGTGTTCGTCGCCCCAGTCCGACCCCTCCTCGACGAAGTCCTCCTGGGGCGAGTGCGCCGAGGAGGTGACCGCCGGGCCGTCCTCGGAGTTTCGGACCGTCACCGACTCCGGGTCCTCGACCGTGTTGGGGAAACTCTGTTCGGTGACCGTCGCCGTCGGCGTGTCCGCAGTCGTCTCCTGACAGCCACTCAGTCCGGCGAGGGTGAGAGTGAGCGCTGACCCGGCGAGGACCTGGCGACGCGAAAACGGGGGCGGGGAGGGCGACATACGGCTGTCTTGCCCCGTCCGGCGGATGAAGCCTGTGGTTGGCGACAGGACCGACTCCGTCGCGACAACGGATGCCGACCGTGTCCGGAACCGCGTCGCGGCTCAGACAGAACTGCGGTCGTAGCCACCGTCGATGGTGATGATCTCGCCGGTCGTGAACGAGGCGGCGTCGCTGGCGAGATAGAGGGCTGCCCCGCTGATCTCGTCGGGCGTGGCGACCCGCTCCATCGGCGTGCGCTCGTCGACGCCCTCGCGGAACTCGGAGCCGTCCTCCAGTTTCGGACCGGCGAGTTCCGTCTTGACGAAGCCGGGCGCGATGGCGTTGACCCGGACCTCCGGACCGAGGTCGGCGGCGGTGGCGCGAGTGAGGCCGTTGAGCCCGGCTTTGGCGGAGACGTAGCTCGGGCGGGCTTCGCGGGATTGCTCGGCGGACATCGAGGAGATGTTGACGATGCTGCCCTCGTCCATGGCCCCGCCGAACTCCCTGATCGCGCGGAAGGCGCCGGTCAGCAAGACGTCGATGTCCGTGCCCCACTCCTCGTCGCTCATCTCCGTGACCGGCGTCGTCGCGACCGACCCCTGGGAGGTGACGAGCGTGTCGACGTCGCCGAGGGCGTCCTCGGCGGTCTCGCGCAGCTGCTCGATGGAATCGGGGTCGCGGACGTTACAGGTCACTTCGACCGTCTCGGCACCGAGTTCGCGCAGTTCCGCGGCTGCATCGGCGACGGACTCCTCCGAGCGACTCGTCGCGACCACGTCGGCGCCGTTACGAGCGAATGCCCGGGCGATCTCCAGCCCGATCCCGCTCGTACCGCCGATGACCACCGCGTTCTGTCCCTCGACGCTGATTCCGTCGGTTGCTGACATGGGAGTACGACGTGACGCCCTCGGATAGACGGTTTCGGTTCGCGCCGACGGTGCGTGTCAGTGGAAGATTCGCTCTCGTCTCGTGTGCATCGTCAGTCGGAAGAAATGAGTTAATCATGTAGATTGATTCTAAAAGAAAGACGATCCGGAGACCGCACCGCAGTCGTCAGTGAGCGATGACTGCGGTTGCAGTCGTTCGATCGCTGGAGATTCAAGAGCGAGCGTCGATCCAGGTTCGAACGTCCGCGACAGTCTCCGCAACCGTCGCGTCGGTGGTATCGAGCAGTTCGACGCCCTCGTCCTCGGCTTCGGTCTTGAACCACTGATTGAACTCAACCTGTCGCTCGACGTCGGCCCAGTAGTCCTCGCCGTCGTCCCACCCCGGCCGCCCGCGGAGTCGCTCGGTCTGTGTCTCGTCGTCACAGACCAGCGCGAGGTAGTGTGACTCGCCGAAATACTGGCGGGCATCGAGTCCCTCAACGTTGTCCGGGACGCCCATGCCCGTGGTAAAGAGCACCGGCTGGACGCCCGACTGGGCGACTTCGGCACACAGCGAGAGGACGTAATCGTTGAATTCGGATTCGGTGACGTTCTCGAACCCCTCGAACCAGAGCGGGTCGTCTTCGAGCAGGACGGCGTCTATCTCCCCGCGTAGTTCCGACCGGACGGTCGATTTCCCGGTGCCCGCCGCACCGGTGACGATACACAGCGGCGGGCTGACGAACGACTTCGACGCGCCACACTCAGGGCAGACGAGCACGCGCTCGCTGTCACCTCCGTCGCTCGCGTCCGGGTCGGAATCGACCGCCATGCCGACGTCGTGAGCGCCACACGACGGACAGTCCTGTTGCATACCCGCTGTCCCCGCCGACGATGGATAACGGTGGTGGGGCCGGCGGTCGGTGCCGGTTTCGAAGCAGTCGACGCTACGCCGACCCCCCGAATTTCCGCCGGGCCAAGGTTGTAGTGATCTGCGTCCTCACCCCCCACATGGACGTCGGCTACCACCACGCGAGTTTTCACTATCCCGACGACGACCGACCGATGATCGAGTCGACCGTCGACCGCGCGCAGTGGCTCGAATCCGAGGGGTTCTCGTGGTTCTCTGTCATGGACCACGTCTGGCAACTGCCCTTCGTCGGCCAGCGCGACGAACCCTTCCTGGAGTGTTACACCGCACTCACGGCCGTCGCCCGCGAGACCGACTCGATGGACCTGGGTGCTCTGGTCACCTGCCCGCACTACCGCAACCCCTCGTATCTCGGGCGCGTCCTCGCGAGTCTCGACCACGTCTCGGACGGTCGCGCCGTGTTGAGCATCGGCGCCGGCTGGTACGAGGACGAGTACGACGCGATGGGTGTCGACTACCCCGACATCTCGACGCGCAACCGGCAGATGCGCGAGACCATCGAACTCTGTCAAGCGATGTGGACCCAGGAGTCGCCGGCTTCCTACGAGGGCGAACACTACGAACTGGACGCGTTCTACTGCGACCCGAAACCCGACGATGTGCCCGTCCTGATCGGGGGCGGCGGCGAGGAACTCACCCTCCGGGCGACCGCCGAGTACGCCGACCGGTGGAACGTCCCCTCGGGCGACCCAGAGACCTACGCCGGGAAACTCGACATCTTGCGCGAGCACTGTGCGGATCTGGGTACCGACTACGACGCCATCGAGAAGACCATCGGCAACACGACCGTCATCCGAGAGGACACCGAGGCTGCCCACGAGGCCTACGAGGACCTGCTGGGGCGGACCGAGATGGGGCCGACGCCACGCGACGAGGATCGGGGGACGGTCGGTACACCCGCGGAGGTGGCCGAGCGGATCGAGGCCTTCGGTGACGCTGGGGCGGACACGTTCATGTTGATGGTCCCGGCGAACGACCGGCGGACCGTCGAGTTGTTCGTCGACGAAGTGATGGGGGGTGTTGCGTAGCGCGTTACTGCAGTCGTTCGGCCAGCAAGTCTAACACCGTCCACAGCAGTCGCGTCGGCGTTCGCGGTGAGACCTCGACCGTCTCGTACTCGTAGTTCTCGTCGAGGTTGTCACGCTCCTGGTAGTGTGTCTTCCCGTCCACGTGGGGGTTCGGCTCTCGATGGAACCCGCAGTCCAAGCCCGTGCTCTCGCTGTAGTGGATCGCGTACTCCGGGTCATCGGGCGCCGGCCACCACGATACCCGGAGCGAGGCGTCCTCGGCGTCGCGTCCGAACGCCGCCGGGTCGAGATTCGCGCGGAGTTCGCGGAATTTCCCGTCGGGGATGCCTCGAACGTCCTCGACGGCCGGATGCCGGTCGAGCTGGTGTCGCAACTCCCGAAGGATGCGGTGGCGTTCCTGTCCGAGGTCCCGGGACGAGTCGTGACCCTGCCCGCCGTCCGTGACGATCGCGATGGCGCTCTCCCCCGGTCGCCGACTCATGCTGGTGCCGGCCGGTCCGTGAATTCGCCGTACCGCGCCAGCGCGTCCTCGACGAGCGACAGGCGATAGCGAGTGTGTTCCCAGTCGCTCGCGACGCGTCGTCGCGCTCGCGTCTCGTCGGCCGAAACTGTTTCGTCGGCTGCCTGGATGCGGAGTTCGTCGGGGCTGGTGACGTTGTACTCCTCGCGCCACGCTTCGACGTCGGCCTTGAGGTCGGCCGCGAGAGCAGCGAGTCCGTCCCGGTCGTGTCCGTCGACGAGCGCGCGAACCTCCCGGGTGCGAACGTACACCGGGTCCGGATAGTACGTCGTGGCACCCTCTTCGAAGTCGGCGGTCAGGACGTTCAGGTCGGTCAGTCGCTGGAGGTGCCGGCGGGCGGTGTTCTCCGCGACCAGCGCTTCGTCGGCGACCCACCCCGCAGTACGCGGTTCCGAGACGGTGAGTGCGACGCTCTGGACGCGGTCGAAGCCGTTCGTGTGCGCTTTCCACGTCTCGTCTCCGGGTGCGTTTTCCGGGTCGTCGGTCTCCACGTTTGTTTCTATCCGCCGCAGAATTATAATTGTGGCTCTAGCTCTAATTATTGATGTAAAGTCGGACTGGTCGCGAACAGTCAGTTCGCGCAGTACCGTCAGTCCGCGAAGTGCGACCGTGCGACCGAGACCGAGCGGTCACCGAGCGCGAACGACTCGACCAGGCCCTGAATCCGTCGCGAGTGCGGCGTCGCCCACCCGAACGCCGTCGCCGACCCACGGACGAGCCACGGCGGGACGTATCGACCGTATTCGAGCCAGAACGCGAAGTTGTCGGCCGCTCGGCGCTGGAGCGTGACGACGCGCTCGACGGTCGGGCGACGGCGGCTTTCGAACTCGCTGAGACGCGCGCCGGAGAGAACCCACCGATTTTCGGAGGGTGACCACTTCTGCTCCCGTTCCTGTCTTGCCTCCCCGAGCGCGCGGACGAGCACGTCGTGGACGACCACCGCATCCTCGACGGCGAGGGGATTGCCCTGCGCGCCGATGGGACTCGCGGTGTGAGCGGCGTCGCCCAGCAAGAGGAGGCCGTCCCGGGTCCAGGTATCTGCGATGCCCGGCCCCACGTCGAGGAGTGTCGTGTCGCCGAACCCGTCGAGGTGGGTCGCCATAGCGGCCCCGACCTCGGGGTCGACAGCGGCGACCCGCTCACGGAACGCCTCGAAGCCCGCTTCTCGGATACTGGCCCACTCGCCGTCGCGGATGAGGTAGCCGATCTGGTGATCCCCGCCGCCCAGACCGAACGAGACGAGAATGCCGCCGCGACCGATCTGGCCCTCCGTCTCGGTCCCGACCGCACTGCCCGGGAGCTTGAACCAGACGAGATCGATCGGCGAGTCGAAGACGCCAGGGTCGATGCCGGCGCTCGCCCGTACTGTCGAGTAGCGGCCGTCCGCACCGACCACACAGCGCCCTTCGAAGGTGACGTCTTCGTCGGCCTCGCGGTCGTGGGCCTCGACGCCCCGGACTGTGTCCGACTCGTCCGTCCGGAGGTCGGTGACGGTCGTCGCGGGGTGAAACGTGAAGCCGTCGTAGTCGCTGGCCTGCTCGACGAGACATTCGAGAAGCGCCGGCTGTTCCATCATGAGCGCGTAGGGATAGTCGGTGTCGAGCAGGTCGAAGTCGAGGACGGTGACCGCTTCGCCGTACAGCGAGAACCCGCCCTCGGTGACGGTCTCGTGGGCGAGATCCCGGACGTGGTCGAGGACGTCCATCTCGTCGAACAGTCGGACAACACCGGGGTTCCAGCCGAAACCGCGGTACTCGCGCTCGAAAGTGGCCGCTCGTTCGACGAGGGCGACGTCGACGCCGCTGCGCGCGAGCAGGTAGGCCAGGACGGCGCCGCCCGGACCGCAACCGACCACCACGACGTCCGCTGTCTCGGTTCTATCGGCCATACTGTCCGCTCGCGCGCCAACTAATAATAATTCGGCCGCTACGGTAGCCGCGGATCAGCTGTCGAAACGGACGAAATCACCCGTCCAGTTCCGCGCGCAGCAACTGGTTCACGTCACCGGGGTCGGCTGACCCGCCGGTCTTTTGCATCACCTGCCCGACGAGGAAGTTGATCGCACCGCCCTCACCATCGTGATAGTCCTCGACCGCGTCGGGGTTCTCCGCGATGGCTTCCTCGACGGCGTCCTGGATCGCGTCGCCGCCGGTCTTGCCCAGGCCCTCCGCTTCGACGATCTCGTCGGGCGAGTCCCCGTCGTCGAGCATCCCCCTGAGTACCGTCTCACGGGCGTTCTTCGCGGTGATCTTGTCGGTCGCGACGAGTTCGACGAGACGTTCGATCTCGTCGAAGCGGTCGGCGACGTCCGTGATCGCCATGTCGCGGTAGTTCAACTCGCCCAGCAGTTCGTCGGCGACCCACGTCGCCGCCAGGTCGGCGTCGAACTCGCTGGCGACGTCCTCGAAGAAGTCCGCGACCTCCTTCGTACTCGTCAACTTGGAGGCCGCTTCGGCGCTCAGGCCGTACTCGTCCTGGAAGCGCTCGCGGCGGGCGTCGGGAAGCTCGGGGATCGAGAGTTGCTCTTTCCAGTCGGACACGCGCAGCGGCGGGAGGTCGGCCTCGCGGAAGTAGCGGTAGTCTTTCTCCTCCTCTTTCGAGCGCATCGAGAGCGTGACGCCTTTGGATTCGTCCCAGTGGCGGGTCTCCTGTTCGACCGCGCGGCCGCGCTCGATGGCGTTTTTCTGTCGGGTCTCCTCGTAGGCCAGGGCCTTCTCGGCGCCCTTGTGACTGGAGATGTTCTTGACCTCCGTGCGGTTGGGGTCGGCGTCTTCGAGGGTCGCGTCGTCGACGACGCCCGTCTCGCCGATGTCCGCGCCCTCGACGATCGAGAGGTTGGCGTCGACCCTGAGCGACCCGTCCCGCGTCGCGTCGAAGACGCCCAGATACTCCAGTACCTCTTCGAGTTTCGCGAGGAAGGCACGCACCTCGCCGGGCGAGCGGAAGTCGGGTTTCGTGACGATCTCCATCAGCGGGGTGCCGGCGCGGTTGTAGTCGACGAGCGTGTAGTCGGCGGTGTCGATACTGCCGCCGACGTGCTGGAGGCTCCCGGGGTCTTCCTCCAGGTGAGCCCGGCGGACGCGAACGGTGTGGCGCTCGCCCTCGACGGAGAAGTCGAGTTCGCCGTCCTGGCAGATGGGCTCGTCGTACTGGGTGATCTGGAAGTTCTTCGGGAGGTCGGGGTAGTAGTAGTTCTTCCGGTGAAAGGTCGTCTCCTCGGGGATGTCGGCGTCGATAGCCTTGCCGATCTTGACCGCAGCTTCGACGGCGCCCTCGTTGACGACCGGCAGTGCACCGGGCAGTCCAAGACAGACCGGACAGGTGTTGGTGTTGGGTTCGTCGCTGGGCTCGGTCGAACAGCCACAGAAGATCTTCGTCTCCGTCTCCAGCTGGACGTGGACCTCCAGGCCGATGACCGTGGCGAGGTCCCCCGTCTCGACGGCTTGTGCAGTCATTACCCGTGATTTTCGCGCGGTGGGCTAAAGGCTAACGACGCGACCTGACTGAACGAACGCCGACAGCGAGAGCAGTACGTACCAGTGAGAGAGAACAGATGGTGGTGTTCCGCGTATCGTGACCGCAGCCCCAATCATTGTGACCGCTCTCGCGCGGTGAGTGCGGTCGAGCAGCTCTCGATTGCGGTTGCGGAAGCTAGCCCGACTCGAACTGCTACATTCGGACCCTGTCTCGACCGGTCACGACCTGGCACACCCTTCGTCGAGAGTGACGCTCCGAGACTTAAACGGCCGGGCGCGCCCGCCCGAAGGTGCTTGAGTGACTGGTTCCAACACCGGGTATGGCGAGTTCCACTCCCGCGGATGCCGACGCCGAGAGCGAGGGGGACGGAGACGACGGACCCGTCACTGCAGGTGGCGCCGAGTCGCGCTCGGTCGCCGGGTCGCCGCCGGGTCCGCGCGGGCTGTGGCTGGTCGGGAACACGCTCGCGTTCCTGCGGGACCCACTGGGATTTTACGACGAACTGGCGGCCTACGACAGCGACGTCGTCGCGTACAACATCGCGGGCGACGACGGCTACATGGTCCGCCACCCCGGGGACGTCCAGCGCGTGCTGGTCACCGATGCGAGCGACTACAGCCGGGCACAGATAACCCAGGACTCGCTCGGGCAGGTCGCCGACGGCGGGCTCTTCCTGAACGAGGGCGAACAGTGGCAACGCGAGCGGACGGCGCTCCAGCCCGCGTTCTACCGCGACCGCATCGAGACCTACGCCGAGATGATGGTCCAGTACGCGAGCGAGCGCGCCGACGAGTGGGCCGACGAGAGTGGGGCCGGCCGCGAGTCGGTCGTCGTCAGCGACGAGATGCGCACGCTCACACTCGAGATCCTCGCGAAGACCCTCATCGACGTGGACATCCGCGGTCGTGAATCCGAGATCGGCGACGCCGCCGAAGCGATCACCGCGAACTTCGACGCCGGCACCGTCTCGGCGTTTCTCCCGCTGTGGATCCCCACCCCGCAGAACCGTCGGACGCAGCGCGCACTCGCCGAGTTCGACGATACCATCGAGGACCTGGTCGCCCAGCGCCGCGCCGGCGACGACGACCCCGACGACCTGCTCTCGATACTGCTCGACGTCGAGTTCGACGACGGCTCCGGGCTCTCGGAGCGGGACGTCCGGGACAACCTCTTTACGTTCCTCGTCGCCGGCCACGAGACGACCGCGCTCACCCTCTCGTACGCGATTTTCCTGCTGGCGAATCACCCCGAGAGACAGGCGACACTCCAGGCCGAACTCGACGACGTGCTCGGCGACGAGCCGCCGACGGCGACGGATCTGTTCGAACTCGACTACCTGGGAAACGTCGTCGACGAGGCACTCCGCCTCTACCCGCCGGCCTACACTATCTTCCGCGAGTCGACGACCGACGTGACCCTCGGTGGCTACGACATCCCCGAAGGCTCGATCGTCACGCTCCCCCAGTGGGTCGTCCACCGCGACGAGCGCTGGTTCGACGACCCCGACGACTTCCGGCCCGAGCGCTGGGACGCCGACCGGGACCGGCCCGAGTACGCCTACTTCCCGTTCGGTGGTGGCCCGCGCCACTGCATCGGGATGCGCTTCGCGCTGATGGAGGCGAAACTCGTCCTCGCGACGCTCGCCCAGCGCTTTGCCTTCGAACCCGGCACCGAACCCCCCATCGACCTCTCGATGCGGCTCACGCTCCAGCCGAGCGACCCGATCAGCGTCGAGTTGACCGAGCGATGAACGCTTCCCCGCTCTCGTTCATTCCGGTCTGAAGACACCCGACGAAGAGAAAGGTGGTCTCGAAAAGTGTTTGTGACGCGACGACGAAATGGGGGATATGTACCGGTACATCGCGGCACTCCTTCTGGTGCCGCTGCTCGACTCCCTCTTTCTGGTCTTCGTCGCCACGCAGATCGGCGCGCCGCTGACCATCCTCGTCGTCGTGCTGACGGCGCTACTGGGCATGTTGCTGGTGCGCGCCGAGGGACGCCACACCATCCGGACCATCCAGCGCAAACTCGCCGAAGGAGAGATCCCCACGAACGAACTGCTCGACGGTGGGCTCCTCCTCATCGCGGGTGCGCTGACGCTCACGCCGGGACTCGTCACCGACGCGCTCGGCATTCTGCTGGTCTTCCCGCTCACCCGCATCCCCATCCGGGCGGTCGTCCGCGACTACGTCGTCGTCCCCTACATCGACAAGCAGACCGGCGGGTTCGCCACCGGCAACGTCTACATCGGCGGTTTCCCGTTCGACGGCGACGGTTCCGGCGACGCCGCGGGAACTGGTGGGGGCGTCGGCCCCGGTGGCCCGGGCGGCTTCGGCGGCTCTGTCGGCGGATCCGGCGGCGCGGAGAGCGACGACGACGCCTACGACCTGAACGAGGACGCCTACGAGATCGAGTGGGAAGACGACGACGAGAACCGAGAGAAGTGACGGGCGGGAATCGCCCGCCCGTGGCGGCGGCGGACGGGAAAGGTAATCCTTAAACCGTCCCGTCGGAAACCTGTGAATGCGCTCGCACGGGCCAATAGCTCAGTTAGGTTGAGCGCTCGGCTGATAACCGGGAGGTCTCCGGTTCAAATCCGGATTGGCCCACTTCCTCACGTACCGATTCCCAGCCGAGAGAGAATTCTGCTGTCACCCGGTCGAGAGTTCCGTTCTGCCGGGTTTCCCGATCCTCTCTGAGCGGCGAAAACTGTAGTACGGGCAGGTCACCTACCGGACCCCTCTACCGTCCGGTGGAGTATTTAGCTGTGGGGTGGTCGGCGTGAGTCAGGTCGTCGAGGCTCGGACCGATGTCGAGACGGGAGTCCGGAACCGCTCACAGTTCTCTGACACGCTCCACCGGCAGGACCCGGACGCCGACGAGCCGCGCCCGGCCTGCCCGGAGGGCAGTTATCGCGACGAGGCAGAGTTCACCGACGTCACCCTGGCCGCGTATCCCACCTACGACCTCTGCGGAAACCCGGAGTGCTTCGGGAGGGAGTGGCGATGACGGGCGGCGATCAGTCTGCGAGCGGTACTGAACAGATCGAAGTAGGGATCTGCGAGACGTGCGGAGAAGTCGAATCGGACGGCGAGTTCGACTTCGAGTACGGCCCACGATGCCCGATCTGCAACAACGTTCTCCGTCGGGCGTGGATGGAAGAACGACCGACAGAGGACGGTATACTCTCCGATACGACCGCGGACGACTACCTCGGAGGGGATGCACGATGAACGGTCAGCACGGGGAGCCGTGCGACGACGTGGACGCTCATCGACGGAGCGGTTCACTGCGAGGACTGTTCGGACATCGAGTTCCCCGACTGACGGCTTTCTTTTCTCCGCTGTCGACGTGGAACGACTGCAACGTAGGCACGGATACTGAACAGTCCAGGGGGGAGTCGCGGTGAGCGCTTCCGGAGCCCGCCAGTGGAAAGTCGACTGTCAGTGTGCCCGCCGCCGCGGCGTCGCTGACGATCGGGACTGGGGCAAACTCAAGCGGATGCACTCGCAGGTATCCGCCGCGAACCTCTCCTATTTCGTCGAAGAGGGTCGCGTCGGTGAGGGTGTCTCAGAAAGCGACCTTCGTCGAATCCATCGCGATCTTGCCGACGACGAGGCCCTCGTCGTGTGCAACGTCTGCGGGTCAATCCGGGTGGTCAGCAAATGAGTTCCGGAGCCCCATCCGGCCCGCTCGCACCGAAAGCCGTCGGTACCTCTGTCGAATCGGACCAAATCCAGTTCGAACCCCTCGAAGCCGTCCACGACAGCGAAGCTACCTGGTGTGACGCCCGTACCGTGGCTCTCTGGACCCCCTCGTCCGACCGGCCGTTTCTCGGGACGTGTGTGGTTGAGTCCGGAACCAGCATTGAGATAAAGGCCGCCAGTGTCTCCAGGAGCAACGGTACACGACAGTCGGCCGGACACTGGTACATCAAGCGAGCCGCTCACGAGCGGCTCCTCGCGGACGCTGGTGTCTACCTGTTGACTGTCTACGCCCCTCGCCCGAGTACGCCCATCCTCGCGTCTGTCGTCATCCCGGCCAGCCTCCTCGACGAGCACCTCACTGACCGCTGGTACGACGTCGACGGGAGTCGGTCAGAGGAGCGGGTCGCTCAACTCACATGGAGCGCGTTGATCGACTCCGAGGACGTCGACGGTTCGGGTGGTGACGCGGCTTGACCGAGTTCGTCCGTGCGTCTCGCCTCTACGACGTCGAAGCCGGCGAGCGCATCGAATGGGACTGGGGCGGCCATCAGCCCGTCGACGTGAGTGAGGAGCGCGTCGAGCAGGCCGTCGCCGCCCTCGAATCGGGGGAATCGCTGTGAAGGCAATCGAGCCGGCCTGGCACGAGTACGCGGCGAACCTCCTCTTTGCCGAGGACGGGCTCGCGCCCTACTTCGCGGCGGACTCGCAGGTCAAAGCGGGAGGGGGGTCGCAACGCGCCCGCTTCGAGGTGGCCGGCGAGTCGTGGAACGTGACCCTCTATCATCAGGATTCGGGTATCGTCCACCCTGGCCGGCGTCTCCCTGGCGGTACCGAGTTTCGGTTAGACGAGGTCCGAGAGTTCCGATTCTCCGTATCCCGGGCCTCCGACGAGGACCCGATCGGCGAGCAGTCGTTCAACGCCCACCTCGCCCCGCGCTGGCAGGGCATGAAAGTCGAGATGAGCGACGGCACGCGCTTCGAGATGGATGTCCCCGACGAGATGGATGAGGGCATGAACGTCCGCATCCAGGGCAGCAACATCAACGCCATCCGGTACTCGAAACTGCTGAAGCGGGCTGCCGAGGCGGTCGGGATATCAATGGGCTACTTCGAGGACCCGCTGGAGTTCAGCAACACCCAGGACGCCGAGCGGTACGTCCGGCTTCACGAGGACGCGAGCGGCCCGGTCCACGCTCGCGACGGGCCGATAGCCTCGATGGGCCACCTGCTCGAAGACGACCGGAGCGGCTACCGGAAGGTCGTACAGAACGACGAGGACGAGCACGGCCGCGACGTCGAAGGCTACTACCACACGGTCACGCTCGGGACTGAGCGCGTTCAAGAGGCGTTCCCCAGCCACGAGCTACCGGTGGAGGTGAAGCACTACTACGCCCGGGAGAGCAAAGACCGCGACGAGGACGACCCACTCGCACACCCGAAGGTCGGTGTCTCCTATCAGGTGAGTCGCTGGGACGGGACGCTCGGTGCCGACCAGGAGGCGCTCGCCCAGCTGCGGCGCGAGTTAGACCGGGTGCTCCACGCGGTGCTCCTCGACGCCGGGGTCGACGTCGCCCCGGAGCGCGGTGGTGGCCCGTTCGTCGAAGATGCGTACTTCGACGCCGAGATCTCGGAGGACTTCGAGGAGCCGCCAGCGCTGAACCTCTCACACATCAACCACGAGCAGGAGTCGGTGGTCATCAAGCACCTCAAAGACGGGCTCTCGCCGGTGCAGTGGGAGTCTTTGGAGATGCTCGTCACCGACGGCGGTCAGGTCGCGCCGGCCGATATCGCCGAGGAGCACGACCGCCACGCGGACAGCGTGCGCGACGCGATCAGGCGGATGGACGACCTCGTAGAACGGGAGTACGGGAGTGTCTCGCTCCGCTCTACGTACGTCGCGGAACTCGTCCACGATGCCGTACAGCAGGCCCGTGAGGCGGTCAGGGACGCCACTGCGGCGGGTGCGAAGGCGCTCGAAGCCGCCGAGCGTGGACTCGACGAGCGGACGTCGGCGTTCCTGGCGTTCTGTGGGAAGCACGACATAGACGTACAGGACCGCCGTGACGCGCGCCTGCGACTGCGCTTCGGCGAGTTGGATCCGGAGGGGGACCCGGCACCGGAGTTCCTCGCGAAGACAGCGTACCGGATGTGGACAGACGCGAAGCAGGACGCCGCGCGGTTCCGGACGGCGGCCGTCGAGTGGCGTCGCGACGGTGAGCGCGTCGAGATGGACGCCTGGCGGCTTCTCGCGTAGCGGTCGGCTACCCGCGGACTGGGGTGCATCCCGGTCCGCGGGCAGTGGCGACGCTCTCTCCCCGGGTAGCTACCGGATGTTTTCGCCTTGATTTCCACCTTCGAGCGGGTCGACCGAGACGATCGGCGTCGTTGAGCGGGCCGACGTCCAGCTGCACCTCGGGTCGTCTCGCTCTCGACCGAGCGAGAATCCGGCCCGGGGGGCCGGTTCCCGCTTAGGGGTGTGGCTAAGGCCACATCATCAAAACACACCGCTCTCTTTCGCGGCAGCGCGCGAAAATCCGCCCCCTTGCGGGGCGCGCGAAAAATTTTGACCCCCGGGTTTCCTGTCCGATTGCGTATGTTTAACCCGGTAAGCACCCTGATAGGTCTCGATCACACGTATAAAGACCACCCGTAGACCGGCCCGTTCGTGGGTACAGACTCGCAGATAACACTGCGTAGCTGTGAGTGTAGACGACGCGCTCACGCTCTTCTCTCGACCTCGCGAGCACCCCCTTCGACCGCTCGAATCCCGGGCAGATTCTCGATTTTCGCTCTTCGACCCGGTGGGGGGTGCCCGGGCTGCAGTGATTTTCCGCCACAGGTGACCACTCTAAAGAAATGCATGGGGCGACGGGGGGCGATGAGTGTTGCAGGACGCCGATTCACCGCGCCGTCATGCGTTCACGACATCCTCCTCTGCCACGTGGTCGGGGAGCGGGTCGGGGACGTCGACGAGGTCTCGATGCTCGCCGTCCTTCCACTCGCGCCAGCGCTCGCCTACCCAGCCGCGTCCGAAGGACACGTACGCGGCCGCGGCCTTCTGGCTCTCGCCCGCGAGCACCGCGCGTATGGCCGTCTCGGTGTCCTTCCGCTTCTCGACGTCCTCGACGTCGACCTCCTCGTCCTCGTCGGTGCCCTCGGTGATGACCTCGAAGTGAGACGCCTCGTGTTGCTCGTAGTCCTCGCTCGTGTCCGTGACGCCCTGATACTCGCTCTCCTTCTCGAAGGAGTCCTTCCCGCCCTGACTGTCGAGCAGCCGGACGCGCGACGGGTCGGCGCGGTTGGGCTTCACGAACGCACCGGAGGCGAGTCGACGAATCTCCGCGGCCGTGTCCTTCCGGGTGTGGCCGATGCCGAGCACCGAGCCGCGTTTCGCGTAGCGGTCGCCGTCCTCCTTCTTGCGGACGTATTTCAGGTCTTTGACGAACTCGTCGGTGACCTGTTGCTCCGAGCCGCGAGACGTCAGCGACTGACCCGCCTCGTCGATGACCTGCAGGACCTGACCCTGTGTTTCGGCCATGGCGTCAAGCATCCGCTCGGAGTCCGTGACGACCTCGTGAGCGCCCTCCCAGTCGATGTTCGCCAGGACTCGGCCGCCCGTAATCGCGCGCCACACGCGAGCGACGTCGAGCGCGAAGGCGGTCTTCCCCGCGCCCGGCGGACCGAGACACAGGTAGATGGCCCCCTCGTCGGCGAGCCGGCGCGCGGCGTCCGTGATGGCGTCGCTGCCGTCGCGCTCGTTGGTCGTGAGTCCGACCATGCCTTTCAACTGGCCGACGTTGCCCTGCCGGTACGCGCGGTCGATAGAGCGTGTCGAGGCGTTCCTGAGTATGATTTCAGCGAGTCGCGTATTCAGGAAGTCCTCGTTCTCGTCGGCCCAGAGCGAGCAGTAGTAGTTCAACAGGTCGAGCGTGTCGCGGTCGTCGACGAGGCCGGCGAACCGGCGAACGAACTCGTTGGGCTTGCCCTCGAGCTCGCCGCGGAGGAACTCCCGGCCCTCGGCGGCCGCGTAGGGGACGTGGTCCGATCCGCTCATGCGCCACCTCCGGTGCCGTTCGTCGCGGCGGCCGGTTCGGGCGAGTCTTCGAGATCGTCCTCGACGTCGTCGACGACCTCGTCCACCTCGTCGGCCTCACCGTTCTGACCCGCCTCGGCGTGCTCTTCCGCCTCGTCCTGTTTGAGACGCTCGGGGAGTGCGTCGTCGGGGAGTTCGTCGGCTATCATCTCGTCGATGGACTGGCCGCCCTGGAACTGGGGCATGAGGTGTTCGTCGAGCGCGCGGTTCTGCTCGCGAGCGCGCCGGCGGTCGAGCCCGCGGATGACCGCGGGCAATTGCCGCCTGAGCGCGCGGCCGTAGCGCGCCTTCTGTTCGAGGTCGCCGCGGACCGCGTGGATAGCTTCGTAGGCGTCTTCGGCTCTCGCGTGGCCGATGGCCTCGTGAGCGCTGATAGACTTCCGCCAGGTCGAGATGGCGAAGTTCGCCGTCGCGTTGTACGCCACGCACGAGTACGCTCGGTGCTTACAGCCGGGGAGATGCTTGAGCGGGCCGTCCTGCACTTCGAGGTCTTCCCACTGGTCTTCGGTCAGCTCCCAGACTTCGATGACCCGGAGTCGGCGGGCGTTCACGACGATGAGGAAGACTCCCTTCTCTTCGGGGAAGAGGTCGTCTATCGCGCCAGTCGCGAAGAGGATGCCGAGGCCGCCGACGATGCAAGCGACGGCGACGAGGGGCCACCACTCGGGGACGTCGACCGGGACGGACGAGTCGGTCGCGTAGTAGTAGCCACCGAGAATCCCGCCGAGGATGACCACGTCGTCGAGATTCTCTCGAATCATAGTATCCGCTCCGCTCGCGGGTCCTCGTCCTCGCGACGTCGCTTGAAGTAGTAGTAGACGCCGCCTGCCCCGAAGATGGCGGACCCGGCGACGAGAGTCTGAGCGGTCTGATAGTCGACGTCCTGGCGGTCCGGGCCGACCGGCTCAGTCTGAATCCGGATGGCGTCTCCGGGCGTCGAGAGGGTCACACCGCCGGTTCCCTGGTAGACCGTCACCGAGAGCGAGATTGTCCGTCTCCCGCCGTCGAGCGTGCCCTGTTTCACCGGCACCTCGGTAACGCCCTGCGAGTCCATCCCGGCCATGGCGTCGCTCAGGGCGTAGGCCACGGGCCGCTCGACGTCGATAGTGAGCGTCATCGTGCCGTCGTCGAGGCGGTAGTCGAGGACGGTGACCGGGCCGACCGAGCCGACGGCCGGGTCCGGGGTGGCCGACTGGTTCCCGGCCTGCGCGGCGACCGGCTCGACGGCTCCCCCGACAGAGAGCAAGACCAGTAAAACCAGGGCTATTGACCCCAGTTTCACGATAAAAAGGTGGTTCATGGTTAGTCCCGGACGGCTCCGTAGGCGACGACGGCCACCACGACGAGAAGCGCGAGCTTCTGGTTCCCGCCGAGGCCGCCCCAGTTGATACCACCTCCGCCAGCAAATGCGGACTGTCGGGCGTTGATGTCGGCGCGTAGGGACTCTATCGAGTTGTAAAGCTCTTTCATCCCCTCGACGTTCGTCGTCGAGTAGTTCCGCTCCTCGATTGTGAACGTCGTGACGTTTCCACCCGACGTGTTGGTCATGGACGTTATCGTGAAATTCTGATCAATTTCACGAATAGAGCTGCCTCCGACGAGGAACTCGCCGCCAGAGATGTTGGCCGGGTTGTACTCCACACCGGTCTGCCACTGTCCGCCCGGCGGGTTGTTCGCGGCCATGACGATCCCCTGCGCCTCGGTGCCGTCCCCGAAAGAGACGTTCATCGTCCCGAGAGTGCTGTAGTTCTCGGGTTGACTGATACCGAGATTTGCCAGGGTAGCGGCCGCGTAGCTGTCGAAATCTGAACCCGGAGAGTAGTTCCCCATCAGAGTCGCCGGCGTCAGCAGGTCCGATTTGTTTATCTCACCAGTCTGGTACTCATCGTATGTCTGGTTCACGATGTTTGCCATCTGATTGATGGTGCCGGAGTTCTGGCTGTCTATTTCCGATAGAGAGCCAGCATATTCCTCGAAGTCCACCATCCGGGTGTCCGGGTAGTCTCCAGCCGGGGCGGTAACACCAATACCAGTAATATTGTTGATGTATCCGGGGCCTGGGTCCGGGTTGTTCGGGTCCATGATTAACTCCGTTTTCCCGTCAGTTGGCCCAATTGTGACGGTATTAGTGAACCAGGTATCCTGAGATTCGGGATTCACGAACTGCTTGATAGTTATGGTTCTGACATCGATCTGACTGTCGTTCTGGAGCGTGATCGTTCGAGTCCCGAACGATTCAATTGTGACGTTCATCTCTCCCGCCTCCGTCAGAGAGTCATCGTGATCGACTCCAACAAATCCACTGTCAACCCCAGTTGTGCTTTCCGCGAGACTGTTCAAGTACTCGACGTGTTCGATCTGGCCGTTCCACTCCGCGTAGACGTTCCGCTCTATCACGGAGTAGTATTCCGTGATATTCGAGACTGCGGTAGTGTTCGCGGCTGATTTCGATCCCGCGGTGTTGAGCGATTCGATGTAGGCGGGTCGGGCATGATTGACGAGCGCAACCGTGTCCGTATTTTGGAGACGGTTATCGATCGCGGTGTGCCAGTTCTCCGCCCCCTGTGCCTGAGTTTGAGCGGACTCGTATATTTCAAGCTCCGTCTCGTTAGCGTCCAGATCCGTCGCATTCTCCACTTGAGTGGTGCCGGGGAGTGCGTGACAATCGATGTTGTGGACCGCAGGGTCCACCATCTTGGCCGTCCACTCAAGCGGGTCGCAGACGAATCCACGATCCCCGCCAGTGTGGGCGAATCGGCCGCTGTTCTTTCCCCACGTTTGAGCGCCGAAGTCGCTTCCGGTACCGATTGTCGGCTCCGAGGAGACTCCTTTCACGGTGAAGGTGACGGTTTCGTACGCTCCGAAGTTCCCGAACGCCACCGACCCGTCTTTGTTGGCGGCGTTCATCGTGTCTCGGAAAAGGACCTTCTCACCGGAGGTTCCGGGCGCGTCTGTGGTGCTCACCTCAATGGTGTACTCTCCGGAGATGTCCGATACGTCCATGACGACGTACTTAGGGGAGCCGTCGACGGTCTTCGAGAAGTCCTCGGCGGCGACGGTCCCGACGAGGCCACTGCCCGCGACCGCGGACAGCAGGACGAACGAGGCGAGCAGGACGGCCCTGCCCCGGCTGACGTCGAGGCGGGCCATCGCTCAGTTCCCTCCGTTCTGGCCGAAGAAGTCGGTGATGTCGAACCACTCGGTGAGCGAGAGGACGCCGGCGATGCCGATCACCATGTAGGCGATCCCGACGTTCCCGGTCCCGAGCAGTTCGACGGCCAGGTTGATGTCCGCGGTTTCTTGAAGGCCCCAGTTGACCGCACCGATGTGCGCGATGAGCCACGTTACGCTCTGAGCGTCGAGTTCTGGAATGTCTGCCATCGTTGATTACCTCAGGTAGCCGAGTGCGATTTGACCGCCGACGGCGACCATGATGTACAGGACGCCCCAGAGGTCTTCTGACTGAATGAAATTCTGCACTTCCGGGACGAACGGCCACGCGACCAGGAAGCCGAACGAGGCGACGAGCAAGAGGTAGTATCCCTGGCTCAGTTCCTCTTTGGCCTGGTCACGGAGGGTCGTGGGGTCGATGGCTATGTCGTTCGTGAAGACCGTGATGACATAGCCGAGTGCGGTCCCCAGGTAGGCGACCGAAACGGTCGCGCCGGCGATAGTTGCTTGGTCACTCATTGCGACGTCGAAGGCCTGGAACGTGCCCCTGCCGGCCATAGCGGCCGCAGAGAAGGCGATGAGCCCGATTAGGGCAGTGTCCGAGGCGTCGAATTGCATTTCTGCCATGTTGGGTGTAGCGATGACCTGTCGGAACCGAACGGTTCCTTCAGTCCCCCGACAGGCTCTCACCCTCCGGTAAAAGTCAGGTAGTCAGCGAGCGGTCGCGATGTCGAACGACCACCGAACTTTATTCCCAGAGGGGTACAGTGATCGCCTGTCGCCGACGTGCCGGGGATACGCTGGGCCGCGTGGCACGCGGCGTGAGTCCAGCCCCCCAACGATATGGCCACCCGCGGCGACACCCCGATCCGGTTTTAACCCCGTTTCAAGCCGTCGTTGAACGGCTCAAACTGTTCTTGAAACGGTGTAAATTGAACGGGTTATTTAGGTTGCAATATCCTGTTGCTGACTGGCATCCAGGTAGTTAGGGTGCAGATATCACATGGATATCAAACAGATATTCACCGACGACGATGCGGTATCGCCGGTCATCGGGGTCATCCTGATGGTCGCGATCACGGTCATCCTGGCCGCGGTTATCGCGTCGTTCGTCCTCGGGCTCGGGAACAGCGCGACGAACACGAATCCGCAGGCGAGCTTCTCCTTCGAGTATGAGCAAGCGGACGAAAACAGTGGCTCAAGTGCAAGCAACTGGGGATTAGCGACGATTTCCCACGATGGGGGCGACACGATCAACGATAACGAGTTATACATTCGTGGCTCCGGATTCAATGGAACCGGCATCGAAACAACGACGTATGGCGCGGTGACGAGCGGTGACGAATTCGAGACGTTCGTCAATGATCGCGTCGGCAAATACCCCGACATGACCGAGGCTGGCCTCTGGAACGGTACCAAGAGTGGTGACGATAGCGCCATCGTCTCCGGTGACTTCACGTACGTGTACGTCTCCAGCGACTACGAACTCGACGTTGTCTACGAGTCACAGGAAGGGCAGTCCTCGTCGACACTGCAGGAAGACGGTGGCCCCGACGCGTAAGCGTCGCTCACACACCAAATCGCTTTTTTATTCGTCGTCGAGCCGGAGATCGTCGGCGTCGAGGTCGCCCGTGAGGTAGTCGCGACCCATATCTGTCACTCGGTAGGCGGGTGTCTCCTCGTGGCGTTCGAGCAGACCGTGTTCTGCGAGGGTCTTACACCGTCGGGCTACGTGTTCTCTCGTATACGGGAGGTTGAGGGACAGACTGGCCGGTTTTATCCAGCCGCCGTAGTTCTCAATCTCGGACACAATTGCCCAATCTGACGGTTTCAGCCAGTCAACCCGGCTGTGCATTTCGTCCTTGTTCTCACGCGAGTCTGACATAGTTGGTCCGGTCGGTAGATTTTGATTTTGTTCTATGCATCAATGATAACGATAACACGATTAAACTTAAGTCAGGTCGTCACAATGGGCTGAGATATGAGCGGTTGCCGGTTGGTTGCGAGTTGGGTGTGAGAAGGAGTGTGGGGTGCCGACGCCGCCACGCGCCGGCCGGGGTGCCGCTCTACGACGACACATGACGACGACACGCACCCGCCGCCTTAAGCCAGGTGGCGACACGATTGGACCGCGCGCCGGTTTCACTTTCACCGGCCGAATCGCCGATTTCCCGGGGACGGGGCCGCGAACGGACTACTTTCACGTTCACTGCGCGGATAAGGATTCGCCCCTTTACAGGCGCGCTCCTCGGTCGTCGGTGATGCCACGTGACGTGCATCTCGACGACGAGAGTGACCGCTGGCGGTACGTCTGTCCGAACGGCCACCGGTCCTGGGAACCGACGAATGACCACTTCTGGTGTGCGACCTGCGCTCGGCGCCACGGCGTCGCCGGCGAGTTCGACCAGTTGCACGACCGCCGGGAAGACGAACAACTCGATCGCGAGGAGGTGCGGTTGCAGACGCCCGCCGGCCCGTACAAGGAGCGTGGTTCGGCGTGAGCGATGCTGAGGCCGGCCTCGCCTTGGTGGGTCTGGTGGCGAGCGGCGGTGTGTGGGCGTCTGGAGTGCTCAATTCGAGAGCGCTCTTTGCTGTGTCGTTGGTGACCCTTTGCGTAGCCGCTTGCGCCTTTTCGTGGGTGTCGAAAGGGCACATCTCGCGAGGGGGTCAGGCGTGACCCAGCGCTGCCAGGCCTGCCGGTCCGCGCCCGGCGTCGAGGCCACTGCGGCCGGCCTGCTGTGCTCGGAGTGCGCCCGGAAACTCGGCCGCGACAACCGGGTGAGTCGGCGGTGAACGTGCTGAAATTCGCGACGTTTTACGTCTCCTGGGCGGTCGCTGGGGGCGGGTTCTTCGACTGGCTGTTGATGGATGCGCAGATCCCGCTCATGCTGGTCATCGCTGCCTTCATCGCCTGGTCTGGGATCCCTGCGTTCCTGCTGATCGCGGTGGAGAACGGGAGTGGTGTTCGGTGAATCTCTACCGCCTCGCCACAGACGCTTTCGACATCCGCGAGCGGTTGGTTCGTGAGTACATCATCGCGGGCCAGGACCCGCGCGACCCTGCCGCGAGTCGGAACGGTGTGAAGACCCGCGCGATGTTCGCGGCTATCGCGCCCGCCGTCATCGCTGTGGCCGTGACGGCCGTCCTTCCGGGGCCTGAGTGGCTCACTGTCTCGGTCCCGCTCTGTGTCCTGGCGGTGACGGTCCCGTTCGTCACCGGGCCCATCAACGACGCCTGTGAGGAGTGGGACCGACGGGAGACCGACACCCCCACCCCGCATGCGGGGGGTGGTGAGCGGTGACCCGCGAGTTCGTCGCCTCGGAGGACCGGCCGGCGGTCAGCTACGGACCGAACCACCCGACCCAGCCGGGCGAGTGGGTGCTGTCCATCTCCTGCGATGAGGAGCGCGTCGAGATCTCCCTCGGCGAGCAACCCATGTACGACCTCTGGGTGGAGGTCCGCGGTGTGCCCTTCCCCGAGCAGACGCCCATCGAAGGCGACCGCGGGCGGAAGAACCGACTCGTCCGCCAGCTCGTCCACGCGGCGAACGACGCCGACGAGGAGATGCTCCAGGAGGCGCTCGAAGCCCTGGGGGTGCGACGGTGAGTGAGCCATCGGGGTGGTCGAGCCTGTCCATCATGCTCCTCTCGGGGCTTGCTGGTGCTGTCCTGGTCTCGCAATTCGGCGAGAGATGGGTATTCTCCGGGTTCTTCGCAGGATTCGCGGTTGGCGCTCTTATCGCCTGGCGTGAACGCCGGTACTTCCGACGGCTGAACGAGGGAGGGGATTCTCGGTGATGGACGCGGATCTGTCCGAGAGGGTTCTGAACGCGGCGCTTCTTCTCGCCTTCGCGTACCCGATCGAACTCCGGACCGATGACACGATGGTGGCGGTGCTCGTCGCCGCGGGCCTCGTCACTGTCCTGAACGTCGGTTACTGGTGGCTTCGAGGCGTCCCGCTTCGGGAGGTCTACGGGCTGTGAGCGAGGACCTCGACCCCATCACGCCGGAGGCGGCGCTCGACTACTACCTCGACGCCCGGCGGTACGACATCGCTGACGACACCTACTCGACCCACGAGTACCGTCTGGATTCGTTCGTTCGGTGGCTCGTCGACGAGGACCGCGGCGACGGCGAGGTCACGAACATGAACGACCTCGACCTTCCGATGGTCCACGCCTACCGGGTGTTCAAGCGGGAGGAGAACTGGCCGGACTCGGAGCCGTGCAACGCGGTGTCCATGCAGGGCCAGGTGTCCACCCTCCGGAAGTTCTTCGAGCACCTGGCGGACATCAACGCCGTCCCGTCGGACTTCCACGAGCGGATCCGTCTCCCGAAGCTCCAGCCGGGAGAGAACGTCGACGAGGCCGTCCTCGACGCCGAGGCGGCGAACGCGACGCTCGACCACCTCCACCGGTGGGAGTACGCCACGCCCCAGCACGTCGCGATGCTGGTTATCTGGCGGACGACCTGCCGGACGGGTGGCCTGCGGTCGCTCGATATCGACGACTTCGACGAGGACGATCGCGCGCTCTGCTTCCGACACCGGCCCGAACAGGATACGCCGCTGAAGAACGGCCCCAGCAGCGAGCGGGACGTCTCGCTGAAGCCCTACGTCGCCGACATCATCGCGGACTACATCGAGAGCCCGCACCGGCACGACGTGACCGACGACTACGGGCGGGCGCCGTTGCTGACGACCGTTCAGGGCCGGCCGTCCACGGGGACGATTCAGAACTGGGTGTACAAGTGGACCCAGCCCTGCCGGCGCGGAGAGCCCTGTCCGGAGGGTCGAAACCCGGACGAGTGCGAGTCGACCGAGCACGACCACGTCTCGTCCTGCCCGGTCAACTTCTCCCCCCACCCGATGCGGTCGGGGAGTATCACCGCACACAGAGACGCCGGGACGCCGCGCGAGGTCGTCAGCGACCGCGGTGACGTGAGCGAGCAGATCCTCGAACAGCACTACGACCGCGCCTCGAAACGCCAGCGGATGCGACGACGCCGGGATTTCATCCCAGACAACCTATGAATCAGGTCAAGATTTCACAGATAGCGACGCACTGGAAGTGTATCAACCCATTACCGGATTGGCCCATCGCTTCTGCGAGGAACAGACGTGACGAGCGAAGCGTATCCCGAGCGGATTTGAACCCTGGAAGTCGCAGCCCCGGAATGGTCGAGCGAAAGCGAGACCACACGCCCGGAACGTCTTCCTCCGGTTCCCATCCGCGTTGGCTCATTTTTCGACGTTTCCACCGATGAAACAATCATATCATCCCGAACCGAACAGCGGTCTGTAGACCCAGACGGCGAAGGCAGTGAACAGCACGGCGGCCACGGAGAGCACGGCGACGAACCCCAGCGAGGCGTACGGGTCGTCGTTGACGAGCATGACAGCGCCCATGGCCGCGACGGAGATCGGGACGGGGACGTACCAGCCGGCGACGCCGTAGGCTACCCTGGGTGCCCACGCGGCCCCCCGGAGGAGGGCGACGCCGGTCGCCAGCGTGACGGGCACCACGACCCCCAGGTCGAGCAGGAAGATCGACCAGAACATCGTCGGGTCGGCGGCGAACTCCTGGGTGAGTGGAGCGCCGGTCAGCATCCCTCCGAACGAGGGGAGATACCGGAAGACGACGAACGCCGCGAGCAACAGGAGGCCGACGCCCGTGCGGCGCTCGCGGCGCGCGGATAGTGCGGGAAGCGCGTCGGTCCGGACCCGCTGCCAGGCGAGCACGAGGACGGCTCCGCCCAGGACGAATATCCCCAGGTGAAAGAGGACGACCGGGCGGTACGTGAGATACGCCGGGCCGAGGACGTACTGGAGGAACATGTAGACGCTGTAGGAACTGGGTGCGATGGCCAGGAGCGCTCCCGCGGGGTGACCGCGGCGTACGAGCACCGCGGCCGCCACGGTCCAGGGCACGACGACCGCGAGTGTGACGGCTTCGAGTCCGATCGTCTGGTAGACCAGCGTCTCCGAGAACGGATACGAGACGAGGCCGGCGACCAGCGGACCGACGAGCGAGTTGACCGCCAGCGCGAGTCCGAGGACGACGAGCCCTGCCGCGAGCCAGCGGTCCGCGCTCCCGGTCTGACTGTGGAGTTCCGGATTCTCGGTCACTCCGGCGTGGTCGGCGTTCGCCTCACGCATGGACGTTCCGGCGTCAGCGTCGACTGTCGTGTTCGATCGGCCCATGTTGTCCCGTACGCTGACACCGAGCAAATACACGTAGCAGCGTTCTCGACCGTCGAGAACGCAGAAAACGCCGCGCAGACGCGGCCGGCCAAAGAGACGAGTGACACTCGAGTCTGTGACGACGCTCCCGGGTCGAATCAATATAGATTGTGTCCGAGTCGTCGAGAGGCTACACACAACGCCAGGACGCCTGTGTGGGGTGAGCTACAGTGTAGAGATATGAGTCAGACAGCACTCAGACGCCGCCGCCCGGACGACCGGGAACCCGGCGGGGAGACGACGGACGTCGCGCCGACGACGCTGCTCGAACTGCTCGACGACGAGTACGCGCGGGGCATCCTCGAAGCGACCGTCGAGGAAGCGGTCCCGGCCCGCGAGCTGGCCGAGCGCCTCGACGCCTCGCGTGCGACGGTGTATCGCCGCCTCGAACGCCTCGAGGAGGCCGGCCTGGTCGAGCCCGCGATGACCTACGACGTCGATGGCTACCACCGCAAGGTATTCCGCGCGACGCTCCGGTCGGTCACCGTCACGCTAGACGGTGGCAGTGTCGAAGCGACCGTCGACGTCACTGACGTGACCGACGAATCGTCGCTCGCTCCCTGAACGCCTCGCCGAACGCCGCTGCTGGACTCGACTCCACCGAACGCTCTCCCCCCGATGAACGCCCGACCCTCCACCGAAATCCTGGTCCCCGGCTTCGGCCCTCCGCTTCGCCCGCGACGCCGGCAGCGTACCCGAAATCGTTCGCAAACCACTACCCCACAGACCGCCGCTCACGCTCACGAACCGACACACACGACGACACGCAGACCATGACCGATTCACCGAACCCCGAAGCACACTGGACTGGCCGTGACGAGGACCGCCCCGGTCCCGAGTGGGATCCCGCCGGGATCGAGAGCCGTACCGACGAGGACGCCGACACGGTTACGTTCCTCTCTCGCCAGGGAGAGAGCGAGACGACGACCGCCTGGCTCACGATCGACGCCGCCCACGTCGTCGAGGTCGACGACTGCCGATGAGCACGGCCGCTCGTGACGTGGACCGTCGTCGTCCGTGCGTCTGTTGCTCGGCGTGAAACAGCAGTCGCCCTCTTAGGGTCGTCGACGGCGAACGAGAAATCCAGATGGACCACAGCAGTCGCCCACCACCGAGCCCGCTGGTGACCGCCGCCGACGACCGACAGGTACTGGTCGTCGGCGACGGCATCGCGGGACTGGCGGTGACCGCAACACTCCGTCGAGCGGGCTACGACCCGGTTGTCCTCGCCGACAGGAATCACACGCACCCCTCACGGCTCGCAATCCTCCACCCGCTCACACGCTCGCTACTCGACGAACTCGCCGGCGAGACGACCTGGACTGGCGACCTTGGGACCAGTGACTCTGGGACGGTCCGTCTCGACCGGAGAGGGGACTCGAACGGCGATCGTGTCGGCGAGGGCCGTCCGCCGGTCGCCATCAGTGCCGACACGCTACGGTCGAGACTCGCGGTGGCCGTCCCCGATGATGCCGTCCGTGAGGACGGGATTCGGGATCTCGAACGCGAAGGAGACGCACTCCGTGTCCGGTTCGAGAGCGGCGTCCGGGAGTGGTTCGACCTCGTCGTCGCCGCCGACGGGCCCGGGTCGGGGGTCCGCGCGGTCCGGGACGCAACGCTCCACACCGACCACGCCGTACAGGCCGAAGCGCGCCTCGAAAGGGGTCGCGAAACGCCGCCGACACGCCGCGAAACCTGGACGGAACACGGACTGGTAGAGACGGTCTCGTATCCCGATGGAGACACCCACGTCCGACTGACGGGTTCGACGCTCGCCGCCGACGAACACCCGCCGACCGACCGGGTCTGTCGAGCGCTCGGGACACTCGATCGAACCGACGAAACGCGCGACGAGAGCACGAGCGAAGGCGAAAACGAAGACGACGGGCCTCCCGACCGAGTCGGCCAGTCCGAACTGGTCGAGGTCCGGCAGACCGAGGTCGCACAGTGTCGCCTCGACGGCGGTCACTGGGGTAACGACCGGGTCGCCTACTGTGGCAGGGCCGCGCTCCCACAGGCGCCCGCGACTGGACTCGCCACGACGTTCGCACTGGCCGACGCGCGAGTGCTCGTCGACGAACTGGTGGCCGGCCCCTCCGCCGTCGCCGACGCTGTCGAGGCCTACGGACGACGGCGCCGCCGATACGTCGATCGGTTTCAGGAAGTCGTCGAGTCCTCGTCCAACGATGAGGGGGACGCGAACGCTGCTCTCGCGTCGCTCAGTCGATTCCGCGCGGCGAGCGCTGGCGGTGGGCGCTTGCTCACCGACACCGACGCGCTCTGACACTCGGCCCGGGCGCCGTTTCGATGGACTGCCCGGGCGTCATCGATCGCCGAACAGCAACTCGAAGGTCTTGCGTTCGCCGAGTCTGAGGTGTTTGTTGAGCGTGGGCTGTGTGATGCCGAGGCGGTCGGCGACCTCGCTGCCGTCGTTCTCGCGGGGCCACTCGAAGTACCCCGCCGACAGTGCCGTCGTCAACACCTCGTACTGTCGGTCGGTGAGTTCGCCTTCGAGTCGGTCGTGAAGTTCTTCGGGTGTCCGGTCCCGGCGGCGGTGCTGGCGCTTGGCGACGAGTTCGAGCGACGGCGCGAGTTCGGCGAGCCGGTCGGCGAACGAGCGGACGTCGGCACCGGCCGGGACCTCGACGACGACGGTCGTCCGCTCGGGCGTCGCCGATATCTCTCGCAGGACTGCGCCGTACTCGGCCAGTTCCGAGCCGAACCAGTCGTCGGTGACGACCTCCAGGACCGTGGCGTCCGACTCGTCGACGACGGCTTCGACAGTCCCGGACAGCACGCCGCCGGCGACATCACGGGGCTCGTCGAGGCCGTCGCCGTCGAGAGCGACGTAGACGCCGAGGCTGCCGTCCTCACGGGGGACCGTCCGCTCGTGGCGCACCTCACAATCTGTCTCGCGTGCGAGCAGTGCGAACTCGAGGCCGCCACCGTCACCGGCGAACTCGAGTTCGACCGTCTCGTCGGTCTCCAGCGCGCGACGGCGCTCGATCGCCGCGAGAGCGTACCCGACCGACCGGCCGAGACCACCGAGCACCTCGCGCTCGCGCTCACCGAAGGCATTGGGTTCGGCGGCCGCGACGACCAGGACGCCGTGAGTGACACCGTCGTAGGTCAACGGGACGGCACACAGGGACTGGTAGCCGGCCGCGAGCACGTGGCGACGCCAGTCCCCGGCGGGTCCCCCTCCGACGAGCGAGTCCGCGACTGCAACGTCGTCGTCGACCCAGGCCCGGACGGCCGGGTGCGGGTCGGGCGAGTCGTCCGTCGTCGTCAGGTCGAGGTCGTCGACGTACTCCCTGTCGGCGCCGACGACCGCCCTGGTGGTCAGGCGGTCGGCACCGACCTCGACGCCGCCGACCCACGCGGCAGGGTACGGGCCAGTCCCGGCGAGGCGTTCACAGACCGCGCGATTGACCTCGGTCGGATTGGACGCCTCGGTGATGGCCGCCTCGACGTCCTGGGTGAGACGGGCGATGCGGTCGAGTCGGTCGGCGCGCTCGGTCTGGGTGCGGAGTGCTTCCTCCTGGTCGGCGAGACGCTGCTGGCCTCGGAGGTGGTTGAGCGCGGCTTCGAGCGTCGCGGCGAGGACGTGTGCCGCCTGGAGCGTATCGGGGTCGAGTGCTCCTTCGGAGACACCCACGAGGAGGACACCGTGGTTCCCCAGTGCGACGGCGCGCCAGTCGGCGAGGCCGTCACTCTCGCCCGCGACGCCGCCGTCGACGGTACGGACGCGCTCGGTTCCGGCTCCCTCCGGGTCGACGACGCTCCCGGTCGCGAAGGCCTCCCAGAGCGGGCCGTCACCGGGTCCGACCGGTCGCGACCCGACGCCCTCTGGGACACCGTCCGAGCGGACGTCCGGGCGGAGGACGCCCGCGTCGTCGTCGTAGAGGTAGGCACCGACCGCCGGGAGTTCGAGCGTGTCGGTTGCGGCGTCGACGGCGAGGGTCGCGGCCGTTTCGGGGTCGTCGGCCGTCGCGAGGCCCTCGGTCGCTTCCTCGAAGGAGGCGATGCGGCGCTCGCGGTCTTTCCGGTCGGTGACGTCCCGACTGACGATGGCGATCCGGGGTGACCCGTCCGCCCACTCGACCGGGTAGTAGTCTGACTGCACCCACCGGCGTTCACCGTCGGGACGCCGGATACGGTACTCCGTCGAGTAGCTGTCCGCGGCGACGCCGTCCTCGATGTCGCGGACGACGCTCTCGACGAACGCCCGGTACTCGGCCTCGTCGTCGGGGTGGAGCGTTCCGAAAAAGCCCTCCTCGTACGTGTCGCGGATCTCGTCGAGAGGCTGGCCCCAGATCGCCTCGTAGCCGGAGCTCACGTAGTCGGGTGACTGGCTGGCGTGGGTGATTTCGTTCGCCTCGTTGAGGTAGATGGCCTCGTCGATCCGGTCGAGGATCGTCCGGAGTCTGCGTTCGGAGCGGCGCCGTTCGGTGACGTCCCGGGAGATAGTCAGGACGCGCTCCTCGCCGCCGATGGTGGCCGGCGTGGCCTTGACATCGAGCCATCGACGCTCCCCGTCGGTCGTCTCGAGTTGCCAGGTCAGTTCGCGTGACTCGCCCGAGGTGACGACCGCCTCGATGAGTTCGCGTGCCCGGTCGCTGGAGTATCCCTCCTCGGTCGCACTGACGAGGTCGAGTCCCTCCTCGAGGATCCGCTCGCGGTCGTACCCCGTCACTGTACACAGCGTCTCGTTGACGTCGACGAGGTCGCCCGTCTCGGGGTCGTAGACGTTGACGATGTCGTTGACGGCGTTGAATATCTGTTCGTACTCGCGCTCGCGACGCTTGCGCTCGGTGACGTCACGCTGCATAGAGAGCACGCGCCGTTCGCCGCCGATCTCGGCGGAATCGACCTTCGCCTCGATCCACCGGCGTTCGCCGTCTCTGGTCTCCTGTTGCCACTCGACGGTTTCGGACTCCCCGGTTGCGACGACGCGCTGGCACAGTTCCCGTGCCCGCTCTTTCGTGAAGCCGGCGTCGGTCGCGCTCAGTCCCTCCAGGCCTGCGCGCCGTATCTCCTCGACGTCGTCGTATCCCAGCCGGTCGAGGAACGTCCGGTTCGCGTCGATCGGCTCCGCGGTTTCGGGGCCCTGGACGACGATCGCGTCGTTGACGCCGTCGAATATCTGTTCGTACTCGCGTTCGCGGCGCTTGCGCTCGGTGACGTCGCGGACACTCGCGAGCACCCGTTCTTCGCCCTGTACGTCGACGACGCTCAGGTGTACCTCGACCGGGAAGGTGGTCCCGTCGGCCCGTTCGTTGCGCCACTCGAACAGTTGTGAGTCGCCGTTGCGTGCCTGCTCGATCATCTCCTGAGCGTCCTCGTAGTCGTGGTCCGGACCGGCCACGACGTCGACCGTCTCCCCGACCAGGTCCTCGCGGTCGTAGCCGTTCATCTCACAGAAACGGTCGTTGACGTCGGTGATCTCGCCCGTCTCGGGGTCGTGGACGACCAGCCCGTCCGAGACGTTCTCGAAGACCGACCGGTAGGTGCGCTCGAGTTCGCGCCGTTCGGTGACGTCTTCGACGATCCCGACGAAGCGGTCGACCTCCTCGCCCTCTACGACCGGATAGCCAGTCGCGCGCACCGACCGCACGTCGCCGTCCGGTCTCCGGACCCGGTACTCGAACTCGTAGCTATCGGCGTGTTTGCCCGCGTCGATCTCGGCGAGCATCGTCTCGAACTCGGCCTCGAACGCGTCGCGGTCGCGCGGGTCGACGCCGTCGACGAACGCTTGCGGGTCCGCGAGCAACTCCTCGACGGGGCGCCCCCAGACCTCCTCGTAGGCGGGGTTCACGTAGGAAACCTCGGAGAAATCCGGTGTCGCGAGGTAGATGACATGGTCGATCCGGTCGGCGATCAACTGGAACCGACGCTCCCGTTCGCGCACTTCGCGGGCACGCTCGACGCGCTCCAGTGCCGTCGTCGTGTGCTCTGCGAGCGCTCGCGCGACGTCTAGGGTCACCTCGTCGTAGGCGACCTCGCCGTGGCGACCGGCCGCGACCAGTCCGTGCTCGCCCAGGGGAAGCAACACCGCGCTCTCCAGCGGGTTCGCCGGCGCTCGCTCGCGCGGCGAGTAGGTCGTGACCGTCCCCTCCCGGAAGACGTCGTACTCGTAGCGGTCGGCCGACAGCCCCGAATACAGCCCCTCCTCGTGGATCGCGTCGGTGGCCGCGACCGGTACGAGGGGGTTCTCTTCGGGACCCACACTGTCGTCGTGGAACCAGCACATCGCCAGCGGCAGGTCGAGCGCGTTCCTGGCGGCTTCGACGGCGATCTCGGCGACGGCCTCGGCGGTGTCGGCGCCCTGCATCCGGTCGGTCGCCTCCTGGAGCGCCCGGACGGCCCGTTCGCGGCGCTTCCGGTCGGTGACGTCACGGAAGGTGGCCATCGTCGCCGGCTCGCCGTCGTGGTCGATCCGCGAGACCGCCAGCGAGAGCGTCCGGACCTCGCCGTCGGCCGTCTCGACCTCGACGTCGTACTGCGTGGGCGGGGACTCCCCGGCGACGCGCCGGCGGTAGCGCTCGCGGACGAGGTCGCGATACTCCGGTGTGAACACCTCGTCGAACGGGCGACCGAGCAGGCGCTCGCGGTCGTAGCCCGTTATCTCGGCGAAGCGCTCGTTGACGAAGACGTACTCCCGGTCCTGTACGACGACGATACCGTCGGAGCTCTGCTCGACGAGCGTCGAGTACTTCTCGTGGTGCTCGTCGGAGCGATAGTCTCCGTCTCCGCTCTCGTCGGACCTGGATGGCTCGGCGCCGCTCCCGCTCCGAGCGGGGCCGTCGCTTCGCTGGACGACAGAGACGAGGCGCTGGGCGGCGGTGTCGGGGTCGTCGGTGACGAACTCGCGAGGGAAGGTTTCGGCCGCGTTCACGGTCGTCGCACGCCGGACGGCGCGTCCGTAGTCCCCGTCGGCGATCACGACCACCGGCACGTCGGGTTCGACGTCCTCGTCTGCGTCGCTCACCGCGCGGTCCTCACCAGCGACGCCCGCCGGCAAGAGGAGACAGTCGACTCGCGAATCGGTATCGCTGCCGCTGTCACTCTCGCTTCCGTTCCACGCGCCACCCGCCACCCGCTCCACCGCGAGCGTCGGCCCGTCCTCGGGGCCGCGTCCGGACAGCGCCTCGACGAGAGACGACAGGTCCCCACCCACCCAGACGTGGAGAACGTCGTGCTCAGAGGCAGACATGCACGAGTCTCGTGGCGGAACGACAGTAAAGGATTCGTCCGCGGATAGGTACCACACCTTTCGGCCGGTGTTGCTGGCCCTGAAACACTGTGCCCGGGTTTTTCCATTCGAGGTGTCAACGCACGTGTGCCCGCCCTCCAAGGCGGGCTGCGATGCCCGCCCGCATCGCTCCGCTCCGATTCCACCCCACCCAACTCCGCCCTGCTGCCGACCGCCCTGTCCGCCCCCGCTACGGTCCGCCCTCCCCACCGCTCCACCCTGTCCACCCCCCACCTCTTTCGTGTCCCATCGCTTGTCGTTCTGGATCCGTTCCCGTCACCACCCTGGATCGGCGTCGGAACCGGGCCAGCTGGGGAACTCGCCCGTCCGAGACAGGTGACCGATACTCCCCAGCATTCGACCGCGCTCCGTCGAGGCAATACACATAGCCTCCCGTTTCGGAAGCAGCTACGAGTTTAGTGCGTAGAGTGGTAGGGGAAGGGACTGTCCAACGTAGTAATGACGACCAGTAACGGACTGCTCCCGTCGCGAGAACCGGTCGAGACGGACGCGGGTGCCGAGTCGGTTTCGCTGGAGGACGCCGGTGCGGTGATCGACGCACTCGCCTCGGGGACGGCGCGGTCGATACTCGCGACGCTCTACGAACAACCGCGGCCGGCCTCGGAGATCGCGACGGCCGTCGACACGTCGACCCAGAACGTGAACTACCACCTCCGCAAGCTCAGCGAGGCGGACCTGGTCGAAGTCGTCGACACGTGGTACTCCTCGAAGGGCGCGGAGATGGACGTCTACGCGCCGACGGCGGACCCGCTTTGCGTGTTCGTTGGTAACCCGGACGACCGGGCGGTCTCGGCGGCGGTCGCCGAATCGACCTCGTCGGCTCGTCTGGGCGACTGAACCGCCGCGAGGGCGACGCACGACCCACGATACGGCCGTCCGTCGAGTCTTCGGGACCGGCAGGCGGCGGCCCCAATACTCAAAACGGTGGGCCTCTGAGGGTAGTCTGAGAACCAATGCCGACCGTCGAAGTATCTCTCCCCGAGGACGTGTTCACCCAGCTAGAGCGGATGACCGAAGACGAGTTCGTCAGTCGCGAGGCAGCGGTCGAGGAACTGCTGTCGATGGGACTGGACGCCTACACGCGTGACACCGGCGAGGAAGTCACCGAGACAGACATGGCCGAGGAGTACGCCGACGACATGTTCGACACCGCCGAGGACCCGGGCATGCGCGAGGAAGACGACGACTACTCGTTCTGAGCGTTCCGGTTTCGGACCACGAGCGCGGCGGCGAGCAGTAGCAACGCCACCACGACGCCGTAGGCTGCTCCCCACCCCACGCGAGCGGCCAGGACGCCCGTGACGACGTTACTCACCGAGCCCAGGAAGACGAACACCGTCCGGACGACGCCGAACCCGCTGGCACGGTCCGCGGCCGGAAACTGCGACATGAATCGCGACTGGAGCGGGCCGCCCCACGTCAGCGCCAGGCCGACCACGGCTGCGCCGACGTAGACGAGCGCCCGGGTGGGTGCGAGCAGGAGTATCGCGAAGCCGACAGCAGTCCCGAGGAAGGTGCCGACGAGGCCCGCGTCGTTGCCAAAGCGGTCGGCGGCGTTACCGACTATCGGGAGCCCGACAGCGACGAGGAAGAACGCGACCCCGAAGACGAGACTCGCCTCGCTCTCCCCGAGACCGTGGTACTCCCGGAGGAAGGTCGGGAAAAAGGAGGTGAACGCCTGGAACGTGTACATCCCGAGGGTCGCGACGACGGTCGTGTACGCGACTGCAGGCTGGCGGAGGAGTTCGAGTGCGCGCCGCGGATGGAGGTGTTCGCGCACCGACGCGTCGGGGCGAGCGGGCGGCGTGGGTTCGACACCGACGAGGACGAGACCGCACGCGACTGCGGCGAGCGTGCCACCCGTGATAACGCCGGCTCGCCAGCCGTAGCGGGCGGCGATGGCTGTCGCCGCGACGGGGAGTGCCAGTCCGGCGAGCGGGCCGCCCGCAGAGTGGATCCCCAGCGCGCGACCGCGGTTCTCGAAGTGGCGGGCGAGCAGCGCCGTCCCGACCGGAAAGTACAGCCCGGCGCCGGTCCCGAGCGCGCCGGCGGCGAGGACGAACGTCGGGAACGTGGGTGCGGCGGCGACGAGCCCGCTTCCGAGTGCGGTCAGACCCAGTGCGGCGACCATGACGGGGCGCTCGCCGTAGCGGTCGGCGAGGACGCCGCTGGGGAACTGCGCGAGGGCGACCGTCGCCCACATGAGCGTCAGG